>MDTD01086331.1_pt1 | contig 48198 bp, 56 predicted proteins | sample 811221 | NCBI WGS metagenome assembly MDTD01 (sample SAMN05326646, study PRJNA326480) | marine metagenome | isolation source: seawater | place: Pacific Ocean: South West | collected 2011 | reverse complement strand
TTAGCTACTTTATTACCAGCTTCACTTCCAGTATTAACAAAGTTACCTATACTTCTAAATACACCACCAGCTTGCGCGCCACCTACAAATGCAGCCATCATTTCATCGACACCACCTTGCCAAGCTGATGCTGCTGATGCTGCTCCTAAATGAAATGCACCTTCAGCTATATGTCTAGCTCTTTCACCTAATATAAAATTACTAGCAGTTCTTACTGCATCATTTTTAGCCAGTCTACCTTGATTTAAAAATGGTTTAACAATTTTTTTTGTTTGTTTAGTTGCAAAATTAGCCACAGCCATAGGAACAGACTTGTTGTTTAATGAACGAGCAGTATTAGCTGCTGTCATAAGAGATGTAGTTTTAAGTCCTAACTTAGCAGATACTTTAGCAGCAGCACCTAATGGCGCTCCTATAATACCAGGTGCAAACCCAGCTAAATGACCTAGGTTTTTAAAAATTGCTTCGTATTCGTTGTCTGGAGTGTCGCCTACTTTTAATGTAGTAAAACCTTCTATAAACCCCGAGCCAAGGTCTGTTAATGCATCAGATATACTAAATTCACCGCTATAAAAAGGTATGTTGTGATAATCAGCGTGTTGCTGTATTGTGTCTTTGAGGTTTGCATAAGCGTCTGGATTCTTTTTATAAGAATCAATTAATGTTCTTACAGTACGCTCATCCAATCGTGGTTGGAACTCAGCCATAAATTATTCTTCTGTTGCAGTATTATATAAGTCGTATAGTCCCATAGCAGTTAATCCACCATATCCAATGCCTTTAGCTATAGGATGAGGAACTTTAGATGTTAAACCTAGCAATCCTCTTATTCCTGCGGCAGTCATTAAACCGCCACCAAGGTACTCTCCTACTTCTCTGCCTGTTTCACCTGCTACTGCTTCACCTATTTCTGGTGCAACAGCGCTAGCAATTAATGATGTTCCTACTTTAGGAGTTAATTTTCTAATATTTTTTACTCTAGCCTTAGCTTTAGACTTGGATGTTTTCTTTTCACTAACATCTTCAAGTCCTAATCTTTTTGCAATACCCTTTGATTTACCAGATAAAAGATATTCTCCACCTCTTAAAGCACCATAAGTCCCAAGTCCTGTACTTATAGGGTTTTCTGAAACAAATTCTGATGCTCTTGAAAGTAAACTTTCATCTTCATCTAATGGCATAAATGATTTAATAGCAGCTGCTTGTTGCAGTCCTTCAGGAGTCTGCGTAGCTTCTGCATCGCTAATCATGTCTAGTAAATTATTGTATAAGTCTGGGGTGTCTTTTACTATCTTACGTATATCTTTTGCTTCATAGCCTCTATTAGCAAGATTTTGTAATCCTTTTAAAGTATTTTGTTCTTTGGCTGCAACTACTGAGTTATAGTATTGTTCAAATAATCCCAGGTCTTGAGGAGATAGCCTGCCGCCTTTAATTTGCACATACTGATTCCAAATTTCTGTTTTTGATGGTAACGGCATAGAATCGCCTTTGTATACAGGTGTATCGCCACTAGTATCAAATACAGGGTCGTTGTTCATACCAAATTGCATCAAATTTGTAAAGAATTGATTTTCTGCGTTTTGTTGTCGTTGCGCTATAGCTTCACTTAATTTCATATGTTCCTCTAATATGGATTGTTAACTCTCATGTCCATTGCACCATCAGTTCTTATCTTATTTCTTTGCATTATTTCATACAACATTTCATTACTTGCTGGTCCATAGTATTCAATTGGAGCTTTTTTTATCATATCTGGGGTAATGTTATCATAATCTATTTCATCTTCAATCGCAGGTGGTGCAACAGGTTGTTCTATATTAGGTTGAGATTCTTGTTGTTGAATTATTAAAGATTGCAATGGGCCATAAATTTGATTCATTAATGCACCCCTAGCTTGAGCTTCCTTGCCACTATATAAAACATTAGGATTAAATGGCATGTTATTTACATCTCTTTTTTTCTTAGCTTCTATTTCAGCTGATATAGTATATGGTTCTCTAGCAGGTTTAGGAATAGGAGCTTCAAACTCTGGAAGAGGTTCAGGTCCAGGCATAGGTATTGTTTTTCTATACATTTTAGACGGCAACCCAAAGTCAACTTCTCCAAATTCAATATCTTGAGGTCTTTCAGTAACATATCTATCAGACATTTCTATTGATGGAGTTAAAGATTTTTTTCTAGCTTGTTTTTGCAATCTTTTTAATTTTCTTTGTTTTAATGCTTTTACTAATGTGCTGTCTTGAGAACCTTCAAACTGGTCAAGCATATCTTTGTCGCCTATAAATAAATCTACAGCTGTATCTGCTGCTTGTTTAACTTTTCTACCTGTGTTTTTAATACCAGTAGATATGTTTTGACGAGCTCCTTTAATCTTTTGTTGTAATCCTTTACTCCCTTTTTTTATTGCAAGTCCAGTAGCTCCAATTGCCCCTGGAACAGCTAATGCTGCAGCTAATAAATTTTTACCTACATTTTTACCACCTTCTGGAAATAGTTTTTGTCCAACTACTGCACCAGCATCACCTAAATTTTCACCAAGAGTACTCATTTGTTTTTGCAACATTAAATCTTGTTGCCAATTGTTTTTAGACATATCAAATTGCAAAGCCATTATGAAGGTATCCCTTGTGCATAAGCACCCATTAAACCAGAACCCATGCCACTTAACATACTAGACATTGCCATGTTTCTTCTTTCAAACTCTTGTTGTTCATAGTTTCTTTCAGCTAATCTAGCCTGTGCAATGTTTTCATCAAGACCCATTTGCATTCTACCGATATTTCCTAATAGTCCTTGAGATTGCCCAAGAACGCCCATTCCTTGCATTCTATTCTGCATAAAAGCTTGCTGCCCTTGTTGCATAGCACTTTGAGCCATCCTTCCTTGAGTAACTCTGTTTTGAGCTGCTGTAATACCAGAATCTTGTCCCATAGCTGCTGCTTGCCTTCTTGCTAACATATGTTGCATTGCAAGTTGGTCAGCAGATTGATTTCTAATCATCTGTTGTTGTTGTTGGTTAATAGCACTATTAGGGTCCATAAGTCCTTGACCCATGCTTTGCATTTGTCCATAACCAGATTGCATTTGATTGACTACACCTTGGCTTCTAGATAAGTCTCCTCTAACTTCTCCTGGTGTAATAGGTCGGTTTGGGTTTTCTCTCATAGCCATAAGACCACCAGCAACAGATGCGCCTATACTTAATGCAGGTAATAAAAATTGCCTATCATTAGCTGCAGGGCCATTATGTACCCAATTCTGTATTTGTTCTAAATTCATAAATCTTCCTTTTAATTAGAAAATATCATTATAATATAATACTTTGCTTCTTATTAAACCAATTAAAAATTTGCTCCAAAAAACATAGCATTATCGCTAGCATCTGGCATTGTTAAATCTAAATGTGGCCAGTAAGCAGTATCTCCATAATCTGCATACCAAACACCACTATAATTAGAACTTGATGTTGGTGCAATATTTCTTAAATCATTTGGAAAATCTAACAAACAAACTTGAAATGTGTTGTTTGAACGAATGTCTGTTAATGCATCACTGGTTAAAGTAAATGAATTAAATCCACTAGTATCCCATGACGTTAATACATTTCCATAAATAGTTACGTTAGAAAAATTATTTACTCCTGTTTGCCATCCATTGATAGCATCAAAATCAGCAGTCGATATAGTAAGTCCATGGTTTGCTTTAACTGCAACAACATCAGAATTTCCAAATGTTCTTCCTCGTACTTTTAATACACCAGAAGTAGGAGCTTGTGTAATACTAGAAACATTAAAATAAAAAAACGACCTTGTTATTACATATAATGTACCACCTCTTGCACTAGTTACAGATGACCTAATTCCAAATGAATTTCCAACTAAACTACTGTTTGCAAAACTACCTGTAGTTGCATCTCTTGCACCAGCATATGTACCAGAACTTTTACCTACATATCCATCTCCTGAAGTAGTAGAGTATATTAACTCAGTAGGCATTAGACTGTTATCTTTGGCATATAATAAACATTACCATCAAAATATAAATTTTCATCAGGAGTTACATTTATCTGCTCATATGATATAGAATCAAATGCATACTTATTATTCTCAGCAGACTCATTATTCCAATAAGTTACTTTTCCACCAGACTTAATACGCTCTAATGCAAATGTTTTAAAACTATCTAAATTATCATCTCCAAATGTATCTAGAAAGATGCCATCATATGTGTCTGTAAGGCTTAAATTAGCCCAATCTCCCTCAATTATTGTTACATTAGACTTACCACTAGCCCAATCATTTAACTTCTCTAAAATCTGTGGATGTATCTCAATTATTGTATGACTATTTACTCCCTGTTCTTGTATATAATCAGCACATATACCCATACCAAATCCTATTTCAAGTACATCTCCATTGTTGTGAGATATATATTGTGCAGCTTTTTGCATTATAGGAGCTTCCCAAAACATCATAACTTCTAATCCTGACTGTACATCAAAGATTTGGGTATCGCTAAATTCTAATGTATTATCTTTAAATGCCATTAAAAATTTAAAGTTGCAGCTGCATAGGCTATTTTACTTTCTGCGTCCCAAAATATACTTATTATATCTGTTTTATTTGCTGTTGTAGTTAATGTTGGATTTGAACCCCCTGGAAATTTAACATCAGTAGTAGATAAACCGTTGTGACTCATTGCTTTGTATGCAGTAATAACCCCACTTCCACTTGAATCTTGTTCTAATGCTACAGTAAAGTTTCCTGAAAATTCTGGAAATATAAACCCAAGAATTGCAACTGTTTGCCCACCAGTTAATTCTAATCTAGCTTTTTGACATTCTCTAAAATCAATGTCAGTATTATTGCCAGTATTAGCAGTATACACAACATCACCATAAACAGGCTGATATATATTATCAGAACCATGTTTAAATGCTATACATCCATCGATTCCAACAATGTTTCCACTAACGCCATTTTCATCTATTTGAATAACAGTATCGCCACCTACTACAAAATCAAGTGTATCAGCTGCACTTTCAGTTATATATGTATCTCCTACACCATCAAAATATAATTTATTTAAAGCTTGTATAGCTACTGAATCACTAGCTCCACCACCACCTTCTGTAACCTCTAATATGGTTTGACCCCCAACAACTACATCTAATTTATCTGCAGATACTTCATGTATATATGTATCATTACCATTATCAAAAAATACTTTACCAGTAGCTATTGTTGAAATATTACTTGTAGCATTAATAATTCCTGTAACATCTAATCCAGCATCATCAATTCTCATTTTTGTTGCTTCATCTACTGAAAATGTAAATGCACCTTTATCCCCAGTACTGCTCGCTGTTTTACTTATAAATTCAACAACATCTATTCCTTTGGCACCTGCATTGTAATTAGCAACAATTTGTAGGCATTCAGTATCAGAAGAGCCTATTTGCCATACTGGGTTACCATCATTAACATCTCTTATAAATTTATTGGCTTGACTGCTTATTACTCTTTTATTATCATTGTCAAAAACAATTTCAAAATCATCACTATTATTTTTAAGCTCTATAGATGTATCAATAGATAATGTCCCTGTAAAAGCGGGGCCATCAAACATAGTTGCCTTAGATTCATTGGTAACATTTCCTAATCCTACGTCATTAGCAGTAGCTGCAGTTAATATTTCACTTTGTAACGTAGCAGCAGACTTGTTATCTACAAGATTTAATGTTAAATCAGATTTAGTTTGGTCTGCATCTCTACCTACCAAGTCTCCACTTGAATCAAATTGAGCAAAATCTCCATTAGCTATTGTTCCTGATTTATCTAATTTAGCAGTTACAGTCGTTTCTAAATTAGATATATTTGGAATTTGTACAGTTCCTGTAAATACAGGGTCAGCTTTTGTAGCTCTTGAATTTATATTATTAGTTATATCAGCAGCAAAAGAAGCATTATCTCCTAATGCGGCTGCAATAGCATTAAGTGTATTTAAATCACTTGGAGCTCCATCTATAAGTGCATCTATTTTTGTTTGAGCTAAAGCATTTACTTCAGCGTCAAAATTTGTTATTTTGCCCTTAGGTAAATCTACAATTTTATCATTTGCAATTGCATCTCCACCCCAAGTACCTGAAGTTATACTCCCTACTACTTGAATGCCTAAATTTTCTACACCAGTTTTATCTAATTGTGTGTCTGTAAAAACTGCAGATGCTGGAACTTTTGTCCCTATATTTAACACCCATTCTCCTGCAGTAATAGCATCAGAATCATCTGCTTCTGCAATATATATCTTATTACTATCATTAGTGTCCATCCACAAATCACCTTTTTTTACAGGAGGTGTAGCAGATGCACCATTTGGTATTGCGTCTTGTTTGTAAAAATTTGGCTTATAACCTAAGTTAGTAGTTACAGTTGTTGAAAAATTAGCATCATCACCAAGTGCAGCAGCAAGCTCATTAAGCGTATCTAAAGCACCTGGAGCAGAATCGATTAGGTTGTTAACCCCAGCAGTTACTTTTCCGTCTACTTCACTGTCAAAATCAGATATTTTAGTATGGTCTATAGTATCTAAAACTGCTAAAGCTCCTAAGCCACTAACATCTCCAGCTGCTAAATCTGTTCCATTGATTTTAAATTTACTTCCAGACGATAAATCAACATCTCCATCGACATTTATTTTACCAGTACCATGAGCATTAATTGCAATATTACCATTATCCCCATCTGTAATAGTAATGCTACCTGTATTTGTACTACCTGTATCTAAAATTAAATCTTGGTCACCTTTAGATGTAATTTTTCCTGCGGAGTCACCTTTGCCTATAACTATATTAGAGTCAATTGCTAAATTACCATCGTTATTAATAATGTCAATATTTTGACCTTTTTTATTAACAATAGGGACTGCAGCATTACTATCATATTTAACAGATTCCCCAGCAATAGGTTTTTTACTCCAACCTTTAGTTCCTTCCCCCGTATTATATCCATTAGAATTAACAGCAGGATGAAAGTTTCCATTTACATTGACAAGCCATTGTTTACCGTCATATATAATATCAGTAACAATACCATCATCAGTTGTTACTACTTGAGTATCTCCTGCTCGTGGAGGTCTTTTAGATGGTTTACCATCTGTTTCAGGCATTAAACCGTCTATTTTATCGTAGATATCTCGTAAAGCATTATCTACTATAGGGTCATTAACTTTCTTTCGTGTAAGGCGTGTTCTAGCCATTATTTAATGCTTTTGGGTTTATATACTACTCCTATAGAGTCAATATATCCTTTTTGTCCGCGTAATCTAATACTTAAATTCTTTCCTTTAGTTCCTGCTGGAAACTTTAATACTGGAGAAACAACATGTATTAAAGCATTTGCACTATGACTTGCTGCCGTAGTGCCCATAATGCCTCTAGTTATATCTGCATAATTATATCTTGCAGTTTCGATTTTAAGAGCAGTACTAACAAACATTAATTCATCATCTATTCTAATTATATGACCTTCTCTAATAAATGATTGATATCTTTTAGTGTTATCAGTAGTATCTGCTCCAGAAGAAGTGTATGGTTTAATATCAGTTATCATAGCAAGAGATGTTTGCTCGGCATTTATACTAGTTTCAAGTTTTGCTCCGCCCAAATTCAATGTTTCATAAAATCGTTCTTTGACTAATAATTTTATTAAGTCTCCATCTACATACGCTTGAACAGATACAATATTATTTTTATTAGTTGAGTCATATTCTATTGGAGTGTCTTCAAGACTATATATGCTAGGAGTACCTAAAAATTTAATGCTTCTAAATACTTTATCTTGAGTATCAGCCCCAAAGTTAATATCTTTACTAAACCAATCCCAACTTCTTCTATTGTAATCTACCCATTCATCAGATTCTAATTTTAGGTAATTATATATATTAGTGTTGTCTGCTATTAATATATCAGAATCTTTAGAAAAAGTTACAGCATGTGGCGTTGGAGCATCCCATAAATCCCATCTTCTTTTTGCTATATTAAATGCAAATACTTTTCCTTCTCCAGCTGAATTAGATAAATGTATTAAAAAGCTATTGTGTTTACCAGAATATGACACATGTGGTTTGTGGCCATTAGTTAATGTAGATTGAATTAGTTCTCTATATCCTTGCTCTAATTTTATAAATCCATCTGTATTAGTAGTATTATAAACAATAGAATCATTAGAAGAGTATAATATAGGGTCACCTATAGTAACTGGTTTGTTTCCATCGTGCAAGTATATATTATTTGAATCTATAAAGCAAAGACCATATTCTGTTTTAACAAAAGAATCTTTACTAGATACACTAAATCCTTGATAGCTATCTTCCACTAACATACTATAAGGGTCTATTTTATATAAATTATTTTCACCCCATACATAAAGTCTACTGTTAAAACTGGTCATGCAAATTGGAGTTTCTGGCATAATAACAAAATCTTCTGTCCAATTAAATGCATAAAAATTATCAGGTTGAGACCTAAATATATAATGCTTGACGTTACCTAATTCAGGATGTGAAGCCCTAGATACAAATAAATATCCTTGATGAGCACACGATAATCCGTAATTTAATGAAGTGTCTTCAATACTTGCATCTATACCATTATTAGCAAAATATGTTGACTGTAAAACTCCTGTGTCTTGAATTGTAAAATTATAAGATTTTGAATCACTATTGTATATCCAGCTACTTTCAAAACTAATTACGCCAACTTTACTATACTCTACATCTATTCCGCCTTCATATTTTCTATATACTACAATTCCTGTAATTCTATCTGACATTGCATTGACAATATCTTCTGGAATAGCAATATTTATATTAATATATTCATACCTTTTAGTTCCATCTGTTGTAGATACAGTTAAAGAATGGCTTACAGATTCTTTTGTTAAGGTAGATTCATATTGGTTGTCATACTCATACGCTAATTTATAATAGTATGTTCCTTCTTCTAAATTCCCCTCAGTACCTTCTCCAGAATTTGTAAAATTAATATAAGTATTTAATGTAGTAAGTATTTCACTATCATCAGATGCGCTAAATAATTGCCCACTATCTCCTTCAGCATCAGATGCACTAAAAAAAGTGCTATTTAAATCTTCAGTATAAGTAGAACCTTCTTGTCTAAGATAAGAGTGAGTATTAGTTCCAAAATATACATTAGAACTATTTTGTGCATTCGTATTAATAAACCAATGATAATCTGCATTAGCAAGAGAATCTTTACTGTGATTTGCTAATGGATTAAAAGGAGCAAGTAAAAGTTGAGCTCCAGTAACTATACTATCATATTTATCTAATCCAGATTGTTTCATTTGCAGATTGTCAATTATAGTGCCATTAGGATTATATACTGTATCTAAATCAGTTATGTTTATAATTTCTGCTCCATGGGTTCCTCTATTATTTACTGATTGAGAAGTATCAGTAGCCCCAAATCCAAGACTTCCATAAGCTAAGCGGCTAACAAAAAGACCATTATGCCACATTTCTCTATGGTAAGTACTATCTGGGCTTTTATCAGAAATTAAATCCCAAATATAATCAAAATTAGTTCTTAAAACTAAAGCTCCAGACCCTTGAGTGCCTTGTCTGCTAGTCGCGCATAAATATCCTGCGCAAAAATCATAACTTGAATCGTTAGTAGTGTCTACATTGCTATTTAAAACAAAAGGAAATATACTAGAAATTTCACCCATATCTGCTATTGCTATTTTATGCATTGTACATACTGCTTGCATATTACTAGGCATCGTATTGTAAGGAGTTTTAAAATTAATATCATTATCATTTACAACTGGGAATTTAAATCTACTGCATTGATACCACCATCCATCTAACCAATCTTGATTAGTCGACGACGGCTTTACTCCGCTTTCAACATTATCTGACAATGCTGTGCTACTAAAATTATTCCATCTATTTTTATTTAAACCTGCAACGCCTGTTGTATTAAAAATTTGAAATCCCCAGGCACTTTCTGCATCAGCCTCGCTAAATCCATCCATAAATGTCCCAGAATAATTTGTCATGTTTTGCCATGACCTATTAATATAAACATAATAGCCAGACCCTGGATTAAATAGATAAGGCGGAGTATATCCATCCCATCCTTTATCTGTAGCTTCAGTAGTAGCTGTGGTGCTGGTATCATAAGCGCCTCCATTTACACTACTGTGAGAGCCAATTTGTATACTATTGTATACTCTAAACGAACCTAAATACATTGGTGGCTCTATTTCAGGTCCTCCAAAATTAGGTCTAGATAATTCTATTCCTCCTTTAGGACTTCTTTTGCTTACAAAAGAACCAGACTCATCAGTTAGTGAGCCATCATGCCCCTCCATTGGGGTAGTTAAATTTAATGCATCAGAGCCTTGTTCATATTTAACAGAACCTCTATGTCCACTATAATCATCGATAGTAAACAATGTATAATCGTTATTATAAGTTTTTATTCTTTCATAATCAGCGCCCATTACTTCAAAAGTTCTACTTAAGTCACTATTATTTTGCAGTGTATAATCTGTAGTGCTAGTTCCTAATCCTTTTCTATGAAGCATTCCTGGCTGAACAACAAAATCACCCTTTACTTTTCCAATAAAAGTTACTGCATGTTTAGGTCTATTATGATATTTTGATTCACTGTTTCGAGTACTTGAATGTGTATCTTCATTAAAAGTATCTGTATAATTTATACTGTGACCAGGATAAGCCATATTGCCATTATATAAACTAGAATAAGGCACTAAAGGATGTAAAGAATTATTTGTAGGCATTACTTGCCTAGGACTATCTACGCTCCATCCAATATTATTTCCAAAAATTAAATTACCAGTTATGTCGCCTGCACTAGGCCCATAATATCCACCTACCCAATCTGTAGGTCTATTAAGATTACCAAAAGTATCGCCAGGTATAACTCTTATAGTGCCATTAGAAGCCCATCTTCCCGCTTTGTCATATATTCCCCATTCACAAGGATTACCATCGCCATTTGTTCCATCATATCCAGATAAGTCAGAACCACAATTCCAAACTTGAGCATCAGTCAAACCATTTAAAGTTGAAGAAGAGCTATCGTCATTTGCTTGAGGGTCTTGGTCATTTTTAATAAATGCAAATTGCCCAGGATACCACATTTTAGCATTATCATTACCAACCCTCCTACTTACTGTATGATATCTTGCTTGTTGATATGGTGGAGTTCTATCCGCCATATACATTAATCTGCTCGAGGAAACTTCTGTTGTGTTAGTATTATATAAAAATAAATCCCAGCTATTAAATGAAGCTGATGATGATTTTTTGCCATATAATATCCAAAGTTTAGAGTTCCACCACTTGGGTTTTCTGTTGACGCTTAATTTTGGAACTTTTGTATTAGAAGCAGTATCAATCCAAAACGCATATCCATCATCACACACGCTAACTGTATATGGTTCTGCAATATTAAAATTATCCCATTTATCTCCATCGGTATCATATCCAGCAATATTATCATCTTCTTGTATTGCCATCCCTGCAAATCTTACAATATCCCCAGATGTTAATCTAGATTGATTGACTGTAGTTATTTTATATGCTTCATGAGTTCCAATAGCTCCACCAACAGCTTGAGTTGCTGTTTCTACTAAATTTATATCTCCACAATCAAATGTTTCGCATATACCAATAATAGCAGCATTATTAGGAATATTTGACCATCCTTCTACATTATGTGTTTTTGGGTCATGCTCTCCATTATACAGTTGGTCTTCAATGGTTCTTCTAATCATTCCCTTTCCATCTTCTGCATGTAATTGGTCAGGGATTCTAGTAAAATCTAAAGTCATATCTTCTATTTGTATACCAGTAGTAGATAATTCATGAAAATCTATTGCATTTAATCTATATATCGTATTTCTTGAATTTAAACTTGCAACATAAAATACTCCGTGCCTATAAAGTATTTTCATATAACCATTTTTATAAAACAAATCACTATCTTCTACATATGGACTTGCTCCAGCATTTGCCAATCCAATAGAGTTATATATTGCTGGACTAGCACATTGTGATATAGAGCTAATAGCATTACCAGAATATCTGTCGTTATCTAATAAATCAATAGATGTAATTCTAGATTCTTGTCGAGTTATAGGTACGGTATCATTAGCATCTATAATAGATTTTGATATATTAATACTTCCTGCTCCAAAAGCATCAGTATCTGCCGCAGATGTTAAACTAACTTTATATATAAAAGAGCTATCTTTTTTAATAGCATAAGCAAAAGAAGGTTGCTGTGTTACAGTGTTTCCTAAAAATCTAAGTATTGGAGCTCCTTCAGAAGTATTTCCGCAATACAAAAACAAATCTCCTGTTGCAACAGGGCCATCTCCTGAATTATTTTTATTAAAATCATAGTCTTTCCATTGTGCAAGAGCATCATCTGAAAAATCATTAGTGCTGCTATGATTAATTATTTTAAAAATTTGACCTATTTTTAATGGATATAAATCTCCTGATGGATGTTCAATATGATATTTTAATGTGTTATTATCCCCAGTTCTATCTGAACTCGTATTTAATGTCAAATCAAAATCACCAAATATTTTATTAGAGCCTGCATTTACAGTATCATCTAAAGATATAGCAACTTCTCCTGCCGTATCTCCATGTATAGGAAACATCATCATTTCAGAAAACATTCCTGTAAAATCTTCACTTGATGGTGGTGCTAATTCTGCGTCAAAAACATTGTAATCTGTGCTTTTAGTCCCTACGATTGATTTACCATAAGGCCTCATTATTACTTTTGGTTTTTTAGACTCTCCACTACCTAAACCAATGTGCACACGGTCATCAGAAGAGACAAAATTAAATTCTCCGATATCAGATTCTATTCCTGGAAAATCAGTAATACCAATATTATTTCCATATAAATTCTCTACTATTGAAATAGTATCTATAACATTAGATGTACTAGATGCAGATTTACCTATTACTAAATTAGTTTTATCTTTAGTGATTCTATCTGACGTAGTAATCATTTCTTTTACATATTGAACAGTCATTCCAGAACTAGAAGCAAAACCAGACGTGCTTAATACTTTATCCTTATCTATTCCTTGCAATCTTCCATCAGATGTTTGTGGGTCTATGTTAGATGAGTATTTAGCAGATTGCTCATCAGTATCTGTTGCAGATGGAGTACTTACTATTCCTCCTGTAAACTTATTTATTTCTATTAATCTTTTCGGCATTATTTATCGTACCATTTCTTTTCTTTAACTGGAGCGTGTCCAGTCAACATTCTAAGTTTAATTTTTTCTATTTCTTCTGTATTAGCTTTAACAGCCTTATCTAGCTCATTATCTTCAAATACATACTTATATACCATTTCAAGCTTATCTAGCTTAAATTGCTTGATTACAAGCTTTAAAACGACTTTGGCTATTTTATCAACCATCTAACTCCCTTCCACATTCTTTGCAACTTTTTTTGTTTGCTTCATTTATTTTTATCATAGTGTCTAACATTGCTTTTGTCGCTTTAAGCTCCATTAATGCTACCTTTTGCGCGTCTATTAATTTAATAATAATTGCCTCTAATCTGCCAAAACTTTCGTCAAGTTCTTGCATTAATGTATCTTGTATAAATTTATTCTGTTTCCATATAAAGAAACCGAACGCTATCGCTACAGCTATGGGGACACCATACTGCTCTATTATTTGCAGTATTTCCATTAGCTATTAAAGTATATTTTTTTAAGAATAAATAAGACGAGTATAGCTGCCATAACAGAAATCATATCAGTAGCATGATTGCCACTATCACTTTCTATAGTAACAAATGGAGTCTCTATTTTAAAAGACTCCAATTTTTGTGTGTTATGCGCTATACTATCCATTATTTTTTCTTACCTTTAATAAGCTCTCCCCATAAGGAAGCTTGGCCATTTATTATTTGTACAACATGCACAGTAAAATTACCTTTAGTATAAAAATCAACTACTCCAAAAGCATGTGCCCATTTATGCTGTCTACCACCTAGCCACTTGTTTTTATCACCAGACATATCTTTAAGACATCCTAATGACCATGCAGACTTAGGTCCATCCATGTGTGTAACAGAATCCTGTTGCAAACTATGATGATGCCCATACATGATATTGCATCCAAGTTTCCTTAGATGGTTAGATGTATGATACTGACCACCAAAATGATGACCATGATAAAAAAACATTTTACCTATTTTAAGGTAATCTCCTGGTTTATGATATGTATACCCACGTTCATCTGATTTTATTGCCTTTTTAAAACCATATCGGCTTAAATAAGGGTACTCAGATACAAAATGGTCTAACCATTCATCGTGATTACCAGCAGTAATATGTCTTTTTTTGCATCCTGCTTTATCTAAAGAGCTATCCATTAAATCTAAAAACTTATTAACAGACTTAATTTCTTCTTCTACTTTCGGTATAATATATTCAACTGGAGGTTTTTTCTTTCGTTTCCATTGCCAATGAGATACGCTACCCCATTCTCCAACGTCACCTAAGTCAATATATACATCAGGCTTTATTATTTCTACAGCCTGTCTTACTACGCTAGTAGCAAGAACATCATGTAGAGGAACATGTTTGTCTGGTGTGACAACGACACGTTTTACAACGCCTCTATCTTTACTCATTTATTCTCCTACGAGAACTCTGAACGCTCTAAAAATCCCCAATCATCTGGATTTGTAAATGTATCTTTAACTTGTTCAAGCATTTTCTCTGTTCTCTTTACGCTAAACCTTCTTAGCAAGTTCCCACATTCAAGACAGCCCCATATAATGGGGCCGTCATACGCACCTAAGATTTCTATGCCTCTTATTGAATAGCTACGGCATTCAGGACACTTTTTAGGTCTATTTCTAAAAGCATTATATTTTTCATTAATGCCTACGTCGCATAGGATGTCTCCAGTATGTGATTCAATCATATCCTCAAATACTATCATCCTATCTTTCATTATTTATCAGACCTTAAGCCTTTAATTAGGCCTCTTACAGCACCTCCCATAAAGTTATCTACAAGGTCAATAAACCATGGCTCTATTGTTGAGTTCCAAAGTCCTTTTGTAACTTTCCATTTACCAAGACCTAACGTCATTGCTTTGCCTAAAGTTTCAAAAGTTGTCTCTACAACAGAACAGATATGTTCATTAGGAACTTTTTTTAGTACCCACAATGCTATACCAGCAGCACCTCCGCCAGTCATTAAGCCTGCGTTACCTGTTAAAAATGTCATAAAACTAGATTCCATAACTTCTCCTGTTTAATTAAACTAATTTACTACACTGTTCCCCATAATTCAATGAGAAATTTTCCTGCAGAATAATCAGCATCTCCAGAGCTTTGACAAACTAAATAAAGGTAATCATTGCCTACAGGTAAAGCTGCATTATTAAATATAGTTGTTGTTCCTAAAGTTTGGGTTCCACCATCAACAACTTGTTTTTCTGTTAATGTTGATATTGCTGTATCTTCAACACCAGTGCCTTCTGAAGCTGCGTATAAATCCATATCTTGGACAGTAGGCTGTTCTAAGCATGTAATTCTACCACTAAATATAGTGCCGTTAAGAGCTGTTGTTATTTGACCTATATGGCAAGGATTACTTGTTCCATCATTACCAATAATATCTCCAGCTGCACTATGCCTAAGCCCTGTAACATCTATTAGTATACTTGTTTTTATAACAGTTCCGTATCGTTCTACCCAGCTTTTATGAACTTCGCCAGTAGCATCTGTAATACCTGTTCCTGGCGTAGGACCTGTATTTCCATTTAATAAAACTTTACTTGCAAATGTATTATCACCTGCCCCTGATTGTACAATATTTTGTGTTAATGTAACTACTCCGCTACCTGATATTGAAATAGCATCTCCATCACCCGTAGTTCCTATAGTGCCAGAATTTTGCAAAATAAGATTACCACCTAATGTTACAGCTCCAGATGTTAATATAGCACCGCCATCTGCTATTGTAATAGCATCATCCCCATCTGTATAAGCTATTTTAGTTGTTCGAAGTTCTCCATTTCCTAAATGAAGGTTGCCACTAGCATCTAAAACAAAATCATTATCTAACTTAGTAGCTTGAAAACCTGTTCCTGTATGTATTACAAAAGCACCTACATCACTTTCTTGAGAATCATCTATTCCCATCCATACTTCGCAAGTGTCGTGCCTAAAATTAATAGTTTTATCAGCAGCATCATCACCATCACCTATTACAATATCATCACCTTTTACTATTAAATCTCCTGATACATTTACATTGCTATCCGCATCTGTTTGAATTGCTACTCCGCCATCCTGTGCATATATTGTATTATTACCTAGCTGAACTCCTGCTAATGCTACAAACTTAGGAGTAGACGTTACTATTCCAGCGCCTGCAGGAGTAAGAGTTAAGCCTACATTAGTTTCTCCAGCAGTTGTAATTGTTACTGCATTTCCAGTAGCAGAATTAGTTATTCCTAAATATCCTACTGCATCAGTTGTAGATGTTAATAATATAGATTCATTCCCATTAGAATCGAATATTGTGCCATTAGAAAGCTTTATTCCTAATGCAGCAGTAATTAAGCCTGAAAAGCTCATAGGAGATGCGAATGTAGTTACTTCTGAATCAGCATCGCTGCCATCAGTATAATATAGTTTATTATCTCCTTTTTGAAATAAAAGTTTTTTATATGTAGTCGATATTACTGCATCTGTTAATGTGCCCATTATTACTCCTAAGTTGTTGTACTTCCGTCATCACGGAACCATCTTGATATTTTATCTTTACTGAATTTACCTGTTATAGAATCCCAACCTGCATCATTAAAAAAAACTCCAGTTATTTGATTAAATTTAAATGCCCCAGGCGCAGTTAATTTTGGACCAGAAAAATTGCCACCACCGTCATCTACAACTAGATTTGAATCAGCTGTATGTAATCCAGAGCCTTGCTTGTAAGTATCTGCAGGCTCAACAGAATTATTCCCTTTAATTGTTTCTCTAGTCCAGGCCATTAAAAATCCTGAGGTGCAATAACACCAGTTTGTATATAATTACTTCTTGCAAATTTCTTTGCTTGTTTAACTACCTTTTCATATTCCATGTCAAAATATTGAGCTATGTTAATATCCATAGTAGGAGGTGTTTTATATCCCATTGCTATAACTTTATATACTAATGCTTCATGAAATTGAGTTGGTATATGACCTAGTGGTCCAGCAGATGTATTTTCAAAATCTGATTCTACTATTTTGTCACCAGTATTAAAATGGTCTGCTTTGCATATACTATTAATTCTAATTGGTTTTGCTTCTGATATAGTTTGATAATTAGTAGTAGCATTGTCTACAGTAGTAGAACCCTTTTTTTCTATAATAGATAATCTATCATTGTCTACAAAATAAAATCTAGCTGGATTTGTATTTATACTCATTACATTTCCTCCGTAGTAGTATCATCTATTATAGGCTTTCCTGTTATTCTTGGTATTCTAACATCATTTAAATATACTTCTCGTATTGTAAGTATTTCACTTGGTAAGCTATAATATCTTTTATTTGCAGTTGTAGAATCAGGGTCAACATTAGCTCCTAAACTAAAACTATGTTTAATAATTTCTGTTTTAGCGCAAAAATCATCAGATGCTCTGTTTAATAGTAATCTAATTTCATTATCAGCCATATTAGGATGATGTTGTCTAATTAATTCTATCATTTCATTCAATGTCATTGCCATCTCCTACTGCTTGAAAAGGTAATCCTAGTCTTTGCATCTCTTCTTGAGTTAATTTGTCTATTGATGCTATTTGATTTTGCAGTAAAGCAAGCAATTCATTATCTTCTTCTTCTTGAACTGCTTCACTAATTTTTGCTTGTAAAAGATAAGAACAAGCCTTTAATATTCCAAATTGAACTGCAGCATCTGGAAATCGCATACTATATCCATTTGTTACTGAATCTAGTGTTAAATCTTCATTTTGTAAGTATTCAAATCTAAATATTTTAACAGTACCACCTAATGGCTTAACAACCATATCTCCTCTAGGCTTGTAACTAAATATTGGATTTTTATAGTTTTTTTCATTGTAATAAATACTAGTCTTATCTTCACCTTTTTTTAAATAATCATAAGGAACTTCTTTGCAAACTCTTTCAATCCCATCAGAATCTGTTCTAGTAACTAATATAACCTTATAAGTTCCAGCATCAGGAGTTTGTAAGTTAGTATCACTAGAAGGAAAATTAGTAGTTCTCCATAGCTCTGAATTAACAGGTATTAAGTCCGCTGCATGATTAAAACCAGAATTAATTAAATCTTTGTAACCTACAATATTAGTTACTTCATCTCCAACTAAATCTTTTATTCGTGTAAATATGCTATTATGAGGCATCTTTTATTTCCTCTTTATCAGATTCATTTTCTATTGATTCTAATACTTCAATAGCTCCTAAAATTTTAAATCTCAACTGAGTTAATTGTTCTAGTTGAGCTGTTATTTTTGATAAATCAGTTTTTAGATTTTCTATCTTTTCTTGCATATTATCTTCTAACCTCGTTTTTTATTTTTAATATCATATATATTAAAGTAGCTATAGCTGTCAAAGCACTTAAAAATGGAGGAATAACTTCTAGCCAAGCTACCATAGTGCCACCCATTCCAACGAAAGACGTTCTAACTGTGTCTATTGAACTATTCATTTTCTATCCAAGTTGATTTATCAAGTTCTGTTAATATCTCATTATGATTATAAATTGTCATTCCATCAAAACAAGTAGGTGTCTCCCCTTCCCATTTAAGTATTGCTTTAGTGCCATCTAATGATTTTCTAAGTGTATCCATAGATGTTTGTATTGCACTTTCTAACATTTCATCTGTTATATCAGATACGTTTACAATCACCCATTTTCTATTACTATAATCTATCAAGGTGAACCTCCTACTATTTCGGCTCCACTATATAAATATCCAGGATTGCCGTTAATTTTTTTAACAGAAACATTATCAATGCTCCCTCTAAATTGAGCTCCAACTACGGAATAAAATTTTAAATTTGTCGTATCTGTTGCTTGAAAAAATTTAACATGATAGCCGTTAGTAACACTAGTCTCCGTTAGAATATGCCCGCCAACAGCTATTACAAGAACTCCTTCTGTCCATGAAGACGCCTGAAATTCTACTCTATAAATTTCACCAGCTACAGCACTTACATCCTGCTCTAATGAAGCAAAGCCAGATGAACATGTTGCTACTCCACTGCTTACTGCCCAACCTGTGTTTACTGTCCAATTATCTCCATTTGGGAAGCCTCCATCTGTTACTTTATTAGCACCTAAATTTGTATTTGTTTCATCTTGAACAACAGGAGCTGGATAAATTGCAGAATCACCCATGCGCCACCACGCTTGTAAATTAGATGAGCATACGCCTTCTTTGTGATTATAAGGCTCTCTGCCATTGTATAATGTGTTTGCTTCTGATGCTGACAATGCTTTGTCGTATATAGCTACTTCTGATATATTGCCTTGAAAAAAATTATTTGTAGAAGTATGACTTCTTGCTCCAATTCTTATAACAGCAGAGCCTGATACATTTATTGTTTCTCCTGATGTATCTGCTGTTTCAACTGAAACACCATTAACATAAATAGTGCTTGTGCTTCCATCATTTGTGCAAACAATATGTGACCATTGATTTAAAGGTAATTTAGTGTCATAATGACCATCTGTATTATCAATTTGATAGGTTACGTCACCATCTCCTAAAAAAACATGTACACCATCATTATTTGCATCTCTATAATCAAACAAGCTCATTGAACCTGATTCTGCAGCAGGATTAACCCAAATAGATATAGAATTAACATTATAATTAAATGAAGGAACACCAGAGATTTCTACATAATCATCACTACCATCAAACGCTACAGAAAGCTCATCTTTAAATTTATCGCCACCCATTGTTGCTATTCTACGTGTCGTAAACATTAATCTTGTACTATCCCAAATTTAAGACTTATAGTAGCCCCATTGTAATCATTTGTTGAATCAGTTATCCCCCAAACATATATATCCCTGCTGTCAGAAGCTGCTGTTAATACTGCCCCTATATTAGTTTTAGATGCTACTGCAAGCTCTCCCATATCTACAACATTTGATACACTTACTATTGCTAAAGTATCATCTAAAACTGCTCTAGACCAATTATCGATGTTGCCAGTGCCACCACCATCTACTACTCTATTTCCCAAAGAGTCACTTACAGTACCTAAAACTTGACTATTAGATGTAAATACTAGTTTAAAAGGGCCTGTAGCGCTAGAACCAGTTCCAGATGCATCTGTAGAATTAGTTGTTAATACTGCGCTAAGAGATTGAAGTATTGCACTACCACCTTTTGTTGCTACTGCATTTGCAATTTTAGTTGTCACGAACATTACATCGCCAGAAGTGCCATGTGAAGTCAAAGTAGCAGTAATATCAAAGCTATCAATGTTCATTTGGCTTAATTTTTTATTATTGGATAGCACTTCTTGTCTAGTCTGAGTAACAGTGCTACCCGCATGTTTTATTGTTAAATCACTCATTTTTTCTCCATTTAAAAATTATGTTAAGGGGCCATAAAGACCCCCTAACGATTACATTGTTATGATGGGTCTTTACCTATACCACCAAAAGTAACTGGGTTATTAATAGTATCATTCTTTTTTGCTTGTTTGTCAATAGGACATCTTGCGAATGCAGCATTAACTGCAGCTACACCTGCTGTAACTAATCCCGCTGCAACTCCATCACTACCAGCATCAGTTACTACCATTTTAACTCTTAATCTAACAACTCCAGCTAGCAGAAGGTCTTCATCTGAAGCTGTAGCAGGGACTAACACTTCGCTTGTATAATCTTTAGCAGCAGTACCTATATCTGTCCATGTGCCACCATCTTGCAATGCTGCTGTACCAGGAACAACCTCGTTTCCACTGTTAAAATTATTACCATTTGAAGATTTATAATATTGCCAACATGCTGTTATTTGAGCATCACCCGTATCACCAATTTCAAGTTGAGTCCCAGGCTTAAGAGTACCAATACACAACTCTTCACTAAAATAAGTATCTGTTTCACCTGCAGCAGTAGCTCCAGGGTCAGACATTATAGTACCAGCTGTGAATTGAATGCTCATATTAGTTTCTGTTTGCGCCCAATTTGAAGACAAGACACCTATGGGATGGGACCCCGAAGGGTCCCCACCAATGCCACCTATTGTAAGATTACTTTGGTCTGCCATAATCTACCTCCTAACTAAACTTAAGAACAGCGTGAGTTTCTGGTAGGCTAATTTCAAGACCAGCTTCTGTAATCACTTGGTCTTGTCTTCCATCAACTCCGTTATCCTGTACGTTAGTTTCAACAAAGGTATCTCTGCTTATTCCATTTCCAACTAATGGTCTGTACGCTACATTTTTCATATCAACAGCCATACAATAGTTTTCCCATGGACCTCTCAATAAAGGTTCAGCAACAAAATGTAAATTACCAAAAATAGTATTTACCATTGTTACTTGATGACCAAATGCGCCCTTAATATTTTGCACATCTAAGTTATATTGAGAAGCTCCAACTGAATTGTTTAAGAAAGAGCCATTACCTAGTTTATTTAAATAAGTAATAACTTTTCTTGAAGCAAGTACTAGTTTGTTTCCAGAATTACCACCTTCAGGTGCAAAGAAATCTTCCATTGCATCTAAGAAAGCATCGTATCCAGAAGAAGCGTAAGTCATACTATATACTTTACCATTAGCTTCTGTATACGGAACAATTCCATGCGTATATCTAGTTGTGCTTGCACCAGCAGTTGCATTACCTAATCCAAATAACATAGCTTGTTCTATGTCCATTTTGTGTTCCATAAGTTTATCTGTCCAGATTCTTTGGAACTCATTTTTAATGCCTCTATACTCTGTAGCAAGTGCAGTATTAGAAAAAACATTCATTCCAGTTTTAAAGATTTGACAATAACCTTCGCTATCACTCATTAAATCTTCCCAACCTTCAGGAGTGTCAGTTCCTTCTGCCCATGCAGAACCAATTACTTGACCTTTAGCTCCAGCAGATATATCATCATTAGTAGCAATAGCATCAATAGCTGTCATTTTAGCTGCTGCAATTGTAACTTGACCATCTGTACCATCAGTACCTGCAAATGTTAATCCAGAGCCTGATGTTGCGTCTTCTGCTATTTTAATTCGCTTAACGCCTTGGTCAAATTGAATTGCAAGAACTAAACCACCTACAATAAATTCAGGTCTACAATCATTTTGTATTTTACCTTTACTATTATAAGGAGCTGTTATTACTATATTTTCACTTAATGCTGAACCTGCAGAAGCTGCTGTCATATTATTAACCGCTTCACATGTAAAGTTACGTCTTTGGTATTGATGTCTTTGTTCTAAAAACTTAAAGACTGGGTCGTTTGTTGGTTTTTTTGATACTTTATTTAAATAAACGAAGAAAGGACTTTGCTGAGGAGCAAGTTCGGCAACCCTATCACCAAAATCAAATTTTCTTCGAGTATTATCTAAAGATACACCTGTGCCAGTTTGATTGGCAGAGGTACTAAATACGGTTGCTGTAGCCATATTTATTCTCCTTTACTCTTAATTAACTCTCTCTCAGCTGTCGTGGGACCTTCGAGTAGAGTTGGTTACCACGGATTCTTATTATTAAAATCCGATATTAAACTATCCATAATCTTATCAGAGTCACTTCTTGCATCATTCCCGCCACCTTGACCTGTCTGAACACCCATCGGAGATGGTATCTGCTGAGCTCTTTGTGTTTGTTGAAACTCAGGACTTGGTCCAGCATTAGGTTGTGGTTGGCCTTGGCCTTTTTGCAGTCTGTATAACTGAACAAGATTATCTAAACTAAGTGAATTAGGGTCTGACATCTGTTGAATAAACTCTTGAGCATCAGCATTATTAAATCCATAATGACCTTGAAGATGAGTGCTGACATCAGCCATTTGCTGCTGTTGAGCTGCATGCGCTTGCTGTCTTTGTATTTCATCTTGCCTAGCTTTTTCTTGAGCATCAAACTTTTCTTGCATCTGAGTTACGGTATACTCTTGTTTTAAAGTAGCGTATTCAGACATGTTATCACGCCATTCCTCATAATCATCTAAGTACCTAGCGCTTTCGCTAGTAGGGTCGCTATACGCTTCCTCTCTACTATAGCCTCTAGGTTTTTGGGGTCTTTCAGGTGGCTCAGGAAACTCTTCAACAAGTTCTGCTTCTTGTTGTGGAACTTGCATTGCGTTCATTTGAGCTTGTAATTGCTCATTCTGCCGCTGAATTTCTGCTATTTGATTATCTCTTTGAGCAGTTTGGCTTTGCCAGTACTCAAATCGTTTTTCATCATTTTTAGCAGAATACTCTTGTGCTTGCTCTTGTATTGGAGCAGATTCAGGGGTCTCAGCTATTGCTGGAGCCTGTTCCTGTGGTTCTGTTGTTTCTTGAGTGCCTAAAAAAGCATCCTCAATAGACATACTATCACTAGAGCCTTCTGTTGGCCATGGTCCTTCAAATGCAGTAGTTGCATCATTTGGATTGGCATTTTCCATCGGGGTATCTATGTTGTCTGTCATTTCTTTTTACTCACTTTCGGCTTGCCCTGTTCGCCGCTTACGGGGGTAGAAGCCTCTGTTTTTATTGAACCAGCGATATCACGCTTGATTACGGCCATATTGTCGTCAAGTCGTTTTTCATAAACAGAGCTTGCAGCTTTTGCTTTATTACTAACTTGGTCAAGTTCTGTTTTAAATTTCTCAACTTCAATTCTTTTTCTAAGGTTAACTGACTCCCTATCTCTAGATTGCAAGTCACCTTTTAATTTTTTAATTTCATCAACTGCCTGTTGCAACTGTGTTTGGAGTTGTCCGACTTGGTCGGTTCTTTCAACAACACCCTCCATATCAAATACTTCTGTCTTCTTGAGAACCTCAATTCTATCAACCAATCCTTTCTGATAAGCATCCATATAAAACTCAAGCTCTGCATATCTGTTAGAAGGTAATGTACTACCTGATAGATAAATTACATCATATTTTCCAACTGTAATATCATTAAATGTAGTAATTTCATTTGTTTTGTCGTCAATAAGTTTTTTATTAATAACAAATTCACTTAATGAGTTATTAGGCTGTATTACTCTAAACACTTTTTCTTGCGTATACAACTGCTGCATTAAAGGTATGGCCACTTGAGCTACTTTAGTTAGACCAGCTTCAATATCAGCTAATTTTGATTTAATTTTTCTTTGTCCAAATTCATCAAGACTAATCGTAGCCTTGTAGGTTTGTGGAGCAGCTTGGGCATTACCCATCATCATTTCGTATAATCCTAACTGATGGTCAATATCTTGCTTAGCTACTTGCTCACCGCTATAAAGTTCGTTTGGAAGCGGAGAGGGTTGGACAGGCATTGGTGCGCCATCTGTTGGGTCATAAGGAATTGCGACACCAGGCTGAGCCCATTTCTGCTCAAATTCTGACATGTCTACACTACCTTCTGGGACAAGTATCTTAGTATTAGTACTTGTCGTTGCATGCGCTACTATTAACGAACGCATTTTATTTATATATTCTTGAAGACCTTTTATCATCCTTACATCAGATTGAGGATAAGGAGTTCTTGTATGTAAACTCATAAATGGTACAATTGGATAATCTTCTATTGGAAGCTCTCTACTGTATAAATGTTTATCTCCCATAATAACGCACATATTGACTCGTTTAATTTGAGTTACAACTGTCTGTATTAGTTGTCGTTCAATAAGTTCTGCAAAACTTACTTCTTCAACGTTAATAGGCTCAGGCGCAATAGGAACTTCTGCATTGCCATCTAAACCCATACTCGTCATACCAGATTCCATTTGAGTTTGATACTGCTGTCTTTGTTGTTCTAGTTGAGATAAAATTACCTTTGCTTGTGCGGGGTCATCAATTATTTCACCATTAATTATATATGCTTGTCGTTGAACGTAGCTAGCATATTCTTCTTCATTTAATAATAATTCTTTTTTACTCCATACTTCATAAACCCTATACCTATCAACCATTACTTTATAATAACGTTCATATCCTCTAAGATATTCAGTATTATCTGTTCTATCTACATCTTCAGGAAAATGAGTAGCCATATCGTTAGCTCTACCTGTTTCTGGCCTATCATGGTCATAATCACCAGCGTTATTAGCAGCATTCTTAATAGCTTTTTCGTACATAGGATATAAGTTAGCAGCTTGTTCTCTAGTAAATAATCTAGATATAATAATATTTTCAGCATCATTAAAGAATCTATCTCTACTATTTGGGTCTACATATACATCAAGTGGGTCTACATCGTGAATACAAACTTCTCCTTTACCCATATCCATCATTGGGTCTTGATATACGTGTATATATCCTAACCCCATTACATAGTAATCATCTATCATTTGCCGTACTGCGGTTCGCCCATCAGATATATCATACATATACGCAAGCATAGCACTCATTACTTGTGCTACTTTATTATCAGAATCTTCTCTAGGCGCTACTCTAAATGATGGTCTATTTGCAGACATCATTGATTTTGCTGCTTCAACAGCAGGATGCACTCTATTAACAACTACAGGCGCTTGTCCTCTGGCTCTTAATATATCCTCTTGTTCTTTTGTCCATTGACGACCAAGTCTAAACTCTTTATCTTCTTTGGCATGCTTTGCCCAGTTGTCGCGCTTAGAGCCATACTTCTTAAACAAGTCTAATGTTTCATCGACTAAGGGTTTGCCTGAAAGTTTCTTTTTAACGGTATATGCCATCTTGCAATTTAACTCCTACATAGTCATCCAATCAAGGAATTTCTTTTTCTTCTTTTTATCATACTTTTTTTCGTCATATTCTTTAAGTCTACACGGTTTTGCTCCATCTAATGCTGTCCACACAGCATCCATAACATCATCATGTTTACCTCTAGGGTATGATAGAAATTCTTGTTGGGGTTTTATGTCTTCTGGTCTAAAATAAAATTGTTTTCTAGCAAACATTGGAACCATAGACAATAATCGTTCTGATTTTCTAGTTCTTGGTTTTACACCAGCCTCTAATCCTGGTATGTATAATCCTTTTTCTTTCATTATGTCTCTTACACCTACACGTAGCGCTTCCTGATAACCTGTTGTTTCTATCTTAACTCGTCTAGGTTTAAACTTTGTAAACGTATCAATAATCATATCAGGTTGTTTAGAAGGAGTAACTCGTTCTCTTTTAATATCTATTACGTATTTATTATTTTCATTGTCTATGCCAATAGTAGCAATAACAAAATAGTCTGCCCTTGAGGACAATGAAGATGCGGGGTCTACTCCTGAATACACTTCAACAGGTATTATCTTTTCTTCTTCGTCTATTGTTCTAACTAAGCACCCTTGTCCATTACGTATTTCATAATCGTAATGATGCATTTGTATCCATTCAGGTTTAAACGGTGCATTATCTGGTGACTGCGCTATATTCATATACTCTTGGTAAAATCCGTTTAAGTTACCAATACTAGCAAACTCGTCTTTTATTTGCATTATACGTTCATGTGGAAATCGTTCAGGCCATATACTTTTTTCATCGTCGTCCCATATACTATACCACAAAACATTCCACGAAGAAGATTCTTTTATCCAATACAAAAAACAATCTTCTGATATAACCGTACCAATCATTACTAATTTACCGTCATCTGATAGCGATGGTATTACCGCTTCAGTCATCCATTTCTTATTTTTAGCTCTAGCTTCTGGTGTATACGCATTTAGCTCAGACTCAAAGTCGTCTACAATAATTAAGTTAGGCCTAGTATCTCCCTCAATAAAACCTCTAACTCTTTGCCCTGTACCCACAGCTATAATTCTAGTGCCATTAGAAAGTATAACATCATTGTTTGTCCATCTTTTGGCAGTAGTAGGTCCCATATCTCCAAAAAGCTCTGTAAATTTATCTGAATGCGCCAAATGATATTTAATTCTAGATAAAAAGTTAATAGACTGAGTTTGTGATTCTGATATGATAACAATAAATAAATCTTCGTCACTACGTTTAAACGCAGCTTTCCATAATGGGAATATAAGTGATGTGGTTGTGCTTTTGGCTGTACCACGAGGGGCCGCTATTGCGACCCTTCGTTGCGTGTTATCGGATAAGGATTTGTAGATATTGAAGTGAAAAGGAGGTATTTCCTTTTTGAGGGCTGTTGGGAAGCAGTACCTTCCAAACAATGCCATGTTAGTATATAATTTTTTTAACGCTTGCTGTTGAGCATAGCGTTCTTCATAATTACTCATCTATTGGTTTAGTAGTAGTCCTTGACGCTTCTATGTGCGATTCTTCTTTTACTATATCATCAATCATAGAAACAGATTTAGACTCTATCTTATCTACCGTTTTCTCCATATACTTTTCTTTCATGCCATGCATATCCTGTAAGTTTTCTACAGCACGCATTATGCTAGGAATATCTTTTTTATCCTTAGCCATTCTTATTGCATCTTCTAACAAATCAAGAGTATATTTTTCTGTTAAACCCTGTTCTTGCAATAAACTCGCTAATTGTTCTCGTACCATCTTTTTAAAGACCTCCGATTTCATAGTGCGTCGCCACTTACGTCTTTGCGAGCTAGTTACTGAACCTAATGCCCATTCTATAGCTATATCGTAATCTGGCTTTAACGCATACATTGTTGCCAAGTTTTTCATTTTTTGCTGACCCGCCTGTACTTCTATATAGCTCTTACCTGTAAAAGTTACATTAGTTTTGCGACCAGCAACAATAAGTTTTTTAGAATCATACTTAGGATTATAAAAGGTATAACCCCAAGGAAAACGCAAATAAATACTAGAACGACCATTTTCTGCCACATAATCTTTCTTTTTGATGACCTTTGCAACATAATCGTCATCAGAGATTGCATATTCTCCCTCTTCCGCTTCTTTCCAATATTTAAATTTAATCCCATTATCTTCTGCTTCGTTCCTTCTATAGACCGTATAAACTATCTTGCCTCGGTCTTTGTGATTAATTGGTATATCGTACATTAAACCATAGTATCTAAAAAAGCACTTTGATACCCAGGATTTACTATATCATCCATAAAAGATTCATCAGGCGTTTCATCTAAATAAAACTGCGATTGTTTTATAAAATGCTCTTCTGTTCCTTTGCCAGCTTTAGTATTCCAATTTTGTTTCCAATAATTAGCTTGCCCTTCTAAATCTTCGGGTATTGCAGAAGGAATATTTAATAATCCCATTCTTGTTAATGCAGCTGATATATATGGATTATGGTTTTCTTGAGATAAGTCTAAATTTAAAATATCAAAATCAGGTCTATTTAATTTATCCTGCAAATACTGATTAGCAATTTGAACTCTTTTAGCTCCTTCAGGGCCCGTAGCTCTTTGAACAATATCTTTATATTTAATGGGGTCAATTTGCGAAGCTCCAAAAGAATATCCTCCCATTTTATCCATACCAAGATTGCTTTCTGTTGCAGCTACATTTTTCATAAACTGACCTACATCACTATATCCTGCATCAGAGTACAATTGATTAATCTCTTGTATTGCTTCTAATGTTTTTTCTTTAGACATTACTTACTCATTGACCTAGCACGCTCTTTACCGCAGTTGCAGTTCCATTTACGCAATGCTTTGTTTATTCTGCTGTTTGGGTCGTTAGCCGTCTTCGCTCCCGTTAGTCTACGCTTCATTCCACACATTCTAGCACAGAAAGAACTTCTTCTTTTAGCAGATTTACTGCCTTTCTTTAACTTACTTGGCTTTGTGGTAACAGCCATCTTTAGCTTAGAACCAGGGTTTGCGGCTCTATACGACGCAATACCCTTTCTGTTTAAGCCACCAGATTTACTCTTACCCGCTTTACGTTGCCATGCTGGTGTTTTTGCCATATTACCTACTTATTGTATTTTCTAATTTTTTTTATCTTACCATTGTGGGTTCTAGCAAACTTATGTGTTTTAGTTTCTCTAATGAGAGTACCATAATAACGTTTGCCACCCCACATCCAACTAACTTTTGCCATTACTTACCTACTTTCATAGCAGCTATCTTATGTGACTGAGTAAACGACAATCCTTTCTTCATAGCAGCAACCATTGATTTAATGTGTTTTGATGTATGATGTACACTATGCTTCATTAGAGCACGTTGCTGCCTCTTACTTAAAAAATCTACTGCAACTCCTTTTATCTTCATAAGTATTAATACACTTTAGAGGATTTCTTAGTCACAGCGTCTCTATTACTTGCTTTTTTTAACATTTTTCTATCTACAGCTCCTTTTCCAGCCATAGCTCCCATATTAGCACCAGCTTTATACATTGGACCTCGTGCTGCAGCTTTTTTTAGTCCACTTCTTGCTACTCCACTAGCGCCTATTCCTTTACCAGCAGCAAATCCACCTACTCTTCCTGCTGCTTTACCTGCTTCTGCTACTTTTTTTGCAGCTGCTTTACCTTTTTTTGTATATGGAAACTTTTTCCCGCCTACATCTGGCATAATTACCTCCTACGTTAAGTTTTATTAAATTTCAATATCCTGTGGTTCTCTAAATTTTCGTGGTAGTGTTCTGTAATCTGGAACATCTTCTTCAAGAAATCGAGGTGTGGGCCTTCTATTTTTAAATGGTTTATCGCCAAACGCCCTATCTATCTCTCTAAACGTCTTTCTAGTAAAAAAATCTACCTTAGGCTTACGTTTAAATTGTTTTAATCCAAGTTTTTTTTGTTCAGCATTTATATTTAGGAATGCTTTCTTAATATCCTGGTTTTTAAAGCCTAATTGCTGAGCTATCTTAACTCCTCTAGATACTCCATGCTTCTGTAATAACCTTATAAGAACCTTTGCTATACTTGCTACTGCCATTTTATACTCCAATTTGGTAGATAACTTAAATAATAAACAGATTCATTTCCAAGAACTAAATTTTACCTACTACTAGTAGTACTACTAGTACTTACATACGTTTATCTGTTAATACTAAGTATTATATGTTACCAATCTCACTACTACTAGTACTACTATTAGTACTACTACGTAGTAAAATAAGAAAGTTTAGAAAAAATGCAAGAAAAAAATTTTCAAAAAATTTTCTGTAGAATGGATGCACGTGATATACCATCTATGCCACGGGGTTGATTTACGGGTCGTGGGGGTCAACTTTCGTTGAAACTTGTATTTGTGTTGCCCCCAGCACGACCATCACTCATAATCTCAACCAACTAGCTGTATACTACAAATACTTGCTGTTTGTTTAGGCATTTGTGCTTGTGCTTGTGGTTGGTTGAGAGTTATTCATTGCGTACAATCGTATTGTATTATACCTTTTTACTACACATACTGGTATAATACAACTTGTTGTGTCAACCCTCGCTTTACTTATATCAAGCCTAATATTCGCTGTTTTACACTACCTTTATTACTACTCTAATCACTACCATCGGTAGTGTAAAAGTATGCTAGCATACCACGAATATTAGTTTGATATAAGTATGCGCTCGTTGTCCCTAGGCATAGATTTTTTTCCTCTTCTAGTAGGTGATAATTTTAAATTTACAAAGGAGAAAGATATGTTAAGCTTACAAGAAATAGTAACCAATTTAAAATTTACTGATACTATGAATCAGCTACTATCAAAGATAGTAGCACCAGATGCAGTATCAGTAATACCCTCAAAGAGCAAGAAAGGCGTTGAGGGTATTAAGATTTACGGCATTCAATGCTTTAACAAAGCTCAGCTGATGAAAGATGAAGACTTTTCAGCATTGAATGACGCAATCAAAGCATCATCTAACCATAGTCTGCTTGTACGTCACGATGATGCGTATGAAACGCCTATGGTTTGGATTGGCCCAGGCTCTACTAATAGCCAATCCAAAGAAGATAAGCAGGCCCTGTTTGCTTAGTCTTCAAGGGAACTTACGTTCCCTTTAAACGTTAATGTATAATTGGTGGTGGCAAAAGCTCAAGTGTTGTTACTAGTCCTTTCACTACTTGGACGAGTAGCCACCACTACAACTGTGAGGTAAATATGAATAAATTTAAAATAGTAAACTTATTAAATGGTGCAGTAACAGTAGTAGTAGCTAAGTCTTATGTATCAGCACTTAAACGCGGTAGAAGATACTTTAGTGAGCCAAATAGAACTAAAGTACCAGTGCAGGTAATATAGATATGAAGACGAATGATATTTTTCTATATTGGACTGTTACAGTATTTGTATTGGCAATTACAGCTGGTATGTATTTAAAACATATTGATTACTGGTTTATAGGTGCTGTAATTGTATTTTTACTAGTTGGTTACTATTTTGATATTGCAGAACAAGAACAGAATCATAAGACGAGTGTTCTTGATAAGTCTGATTATAAAATGCAATACCAGGCTCCAGATGAACCAGATTGGGAAGCTGAAGCTGCAATATCAGCAATAGAAGATAGTTGGGACGATTACGAAAAAATGTGGGATAGTAAAGTCAATTGTAACAAATGTAAAAATGAGGTTTATTTGCATGTATGCATGTGTAAACCTGTAGTTAATAATTAACGAAATAAAGCACGGATTTATTAGAGGATACTTTGCGTCGATGACAAGCTCAGTATTAGTCTCGGTTCGTGCTTTATTACTAACTTATGAGGTAATAATGAGATATAAAAACGAATTTGTAACATTAATTAGTGGTTGTGTAGCTGTTGTATTGTTAGGCTATTTATCATACAATGCAATGGTAACAAGAGATGTACCTGTCGAAAAGATAGTATATCAAGATAAAGAAGTAATGGTAGAAGTACCAAAGTATATAACAGAAACAATAACAGATACAATATACAGAGACCAATTTATTCCTTTGTATTTAAGTATCAGTAAAAGTGAGTTTGAAGAAGTGTTTAGGCATTACCGAGATTTACGAGGTCCATGTAGTACATTTGACTGGAATGGTAGACTATACAACACCAGACTCGACATAGAACCAAAAGATATTTGCTCTCCTAAAGTAAAATGAGCTATATAAAACAATATTGTCCATACAGAACAAGATACGAATTATTAGAATGGGCAAAAACTCGGTATCCTTCAACCAAGTTTGATAGTAAGTGGTCTAAAAAAAGACTGTTCGCGCTATACTACAATACTAAATGAAGGTGGTGTAAGAAACCATCTACTAGCAGGTGTATACAATACTCCTCTCATCCGTGTCTTGTTCGCGTGTATGCACCTGCAAATAATTAAAACTATGTACCTCATAGTTATAGGTGATGGAGTTCCATTATAAAGATATTGACGACTTATGTTAGGCACGTTACATAGTAACAGATGCATTAAGTATTGGAAGGGTCAAGCCACCTAAACTTTAAATTCAACAAATAAACAAGATAATAATAAAATAAAGGAGTGTATGTAATATGGCAAACACAAATGTAATAACAATAGAAAGTAATATACCAATACCAGAATCAAGATGGCTAGGTAATTCAGATAAATATAGGTTTGTAAATAATTTAAATGTAAGTGATAGTTTTTACATAAATGGAAATACTCCAGATTATAAACCACAAAATGTTAAGGCTCATATTTACAAATTAAATGCTAGTACTGATAAAAAATATACAATTAGAACTATTGAAGGAACATCAGCAAATCCTGTCGCAATAAGAGTTTGGAGAACAGCTTAATTTAACAGATAATAAGATAACGATAAAATAAAGGAGCCTATATTATGGCAAACGCAACAAGTGCACCTAGCGGTGAAAGAACAGTAAGTGTAAGTGAAAATGGTAGCTGGTCTACTAAAACAATCGTAGCAAATACTATTGGCGAACTAAGAATAGCGTTAGATATACCTAACGAAGCTACAGTTAACGTTCAAGACCAATTGTATACAGATAATTCATCTGCAATGCCAGTTAACGAGCTAAATGATGATGGTACAACACGACCATTGTGTATTGGCTGGGTAGCTAATAATAAAACAGGAGGCATGTAAATGAGTGGTACTATTAAGTAAATAATAATTAAGGGGGACAATAAGCCAAGTAGTTCTAGTGGATATAGGTGGTGTTCACCGAACACAGAAACTAGACATAGACATCGGTGAGTCCCCCTTATAAAATAAAGGAGAATTATGAATTTGTTATTAGATTTTAATTCAAGTCCAGCAATTAATAAAAATATTGTAGAATGTAGTAAATCTCCTGTAGAATTTACAGAAACAGGAGCACGCATTAAGTTTATTAGACCACCACGATATGAGCCATCACACAATTCATTGTGGATAGATATTCTTAATATTGATACATTGTGGGATAATGTAGATGCAGAGCAGTTTGCAAATAACACAGGAATGCAAGACATAATAGCATTTAAAGAAGAGCTGGAAATAGTAAACACATATTTGTATGATGCTTTTGGAATAACAGATAAGATTGATGTTACTAAATCATATGGTTGGAAGAAAGGTTGTTACGATATTGTTAAAGATGCAATTGCAAAAGCTCACAGATTTAACATGAGACCATCAGGTATGCCTAGTATATTCAACAGAATACAAGATAATAGGTGGATGTATGAACAGCTACAAAGACAAATGCTAGGTCTTGATGCTTATCGTAATAAAGCTAAATCAGCAGAAATAAAACTTGATAGTAGTATCGAAAATATTATTGAAAGCCAACGAACAGCTTATGATAATATCATAGAAAGTACAAATCAAGCTAATACTATGTCTGATTATTACAAAGTATATAATTACATTGAACCATCAACTGATAGTGTTGATATTCAATTATATACAATTGTACATTGCAAATCAAAAGATATGACTATTATTAACAACAGAAACGAAGAGATATGTAAAATGAAAGTGCCTGAATGTTATCTTAAGTTTCATAGACCATTGTACAGAGCATTAAATGGTGGGAACAGGTATCCTTTACATTATACTGCAGCTGTTATGCATGGTAAACATCCATACATTAACGCAACACCGTATCGAAGGTTAAATCATTCGAGTATAGATAGATATGCATGGAGCACATTATGTCTATCTAGTTATACTGATGATATAGAGCGTGCGTTGAAAAAAAATGATTACATGTCTTTTGTTATGGGTATTATGAATTGGAATAATATTTATAATAAAGATGCAACTAATCCATATGCTGAAATCACACAAGTTATGACTTATGGTACATTTCCAGAAGTTGAAAACGAAGATGAACTGCATAGAATAAGAACGGCTCTTAATATTAGTCTACACGAGTTCTTTCGCGCTAAATACTTTAAACACACAATGACAGAACTTGATAGTGTTCAAAGAGATTGGAACGAAAGAATAACTAGAAATTACTCTCCATATGCAAGATATATTGTTGAAGAATATGATAGTAAGAATTGTCCAACACGAAATGTTTGCACTGGATATCAAAATCTTAAATCATATCTTGATTCAGATACGCAGTATATGGTAGAAGAAATGGTAGGTAATTTTCTTATTAATGACAATAGTAATGAGTTTGATGTAGGCTATGAGTTTCAAGAACTAGAATCAATACTAATGGCTATAAATCATTCTGTAAGAGCTGAAAACTTGTGGGACCAGTTACAGCAACTAAAGTACTCAGATGAAACTGATTACTGGGGTGAAGCCCCGATAAAAACCGATAATAACCCTGATATTGCAGCGATGCAAGCTAAAATATCACAATGGGAAGAACAATTAGCAGCCTCAGGAGGTATAAATGAGTAGACCTAACTTTATTATTAAAGAAAAAGCGTGGAACACTATGCAACAGTATGCAGGCATTGCATATGATAAGGATAAAAACGAGATATCTGGATTGATACCATATAAACTAACAAAACATCCTGTATCAAACGAGACTGTATATGAGTTATTTGACCCAGTTATCTTAAAGCAAGAAAACTCAGGAACAACAACAGAGCTTGATGGTGAAGCGTTACGAGATTACCAAATTAAAGCTGGCATGAAATATGGAACAGACATCAGGTTTTGTTGGTGGCATTCACATCATACAATGGGCGCATTCTGGTCAGGAACAGATGACAAAGAAATAAAAGCATGGAAGAATGATTCATGGTCACTTGCACTTGTTGTTAATCTGTTTGGAGAATACAAACTAAATGTATCTGTTTGGAAACCAATAGAGTTTTCTGAAGATGTGCCATTAGAAATTATAAGAGATATTCCTAAAGCAACAAAAACACAGCTTAAAGAATACGATGAATTATGTTCTAATAAAACAGAAGTCGTACATACTGGCTGGCAATCAAAAGGATATACTCCTCACAATCAAGTAACTATGTGGAATAATCAAACTAAAGAAGATGCGCTTGACCCTAATGCGCACAAAAAGCTAAAATGGGTTCATGGAGAATCTATGGAACCTTATGCAGAGCTTATCGAAGCATTAGATGAAGCAGTATCTGATATAATAGATGATTTCTGTCAAGGTACTATGGATTATAAAGAATATTCTAGCAAAATCAAAATGTTAAACAAAGACCTAAAGCAAAGAAATGCAAAAGTTAAAATTAATATACTGCCAAAAGGCAAAGTATTGGAAAAAGCAATGACTATGCAAGCTTGGGAACATTTAAAATATGATAACGAAGCTGTAGAAAAATCATATGATGATGCTAGATTAACTAACTATCAAACAAACTATGGAGGTTATGGATGGGTATAAACATGAGAAGCGAAGGCTTAGTAAACACTTTGCATGAATATACTTTTCATATATTAGGTTGCGGAGCTATTGGTAGTTCTGCAGCTACTCAGTTACTAAGATGTGGTGCTAAAAACTTTGTATTATACGATATGGATAAAGTAGCAACAGAAAACATCGGCGTATCTCAGTATATGGATGAGCATATTGGCATGTTAAAAACTGAAGCATTAGAAGAACATCTGATGAGTATTAATTGTAGGAACGTAGAAATAATACAATCACCAGAATACTTTAACATGTTTCGATATCAAAATAATAATGACATTGTAATATTAGGTTTTGATAGTATGAAATCTAGAAAACATGCAGTTCAAGAAATATGTTCAAATAAACAAACTAAACCATTCTTGTTGATAGATGGTAGGATGGGCGGTGAACATTACCAACAATATTTGTTTAAAGACTTGACACTAAATAAATATCTAAAAACATGGTATTCTGACGAAGATGGTGATGCAGAGCCATGTAATGTCAAAGCAACAAGTTATTGCTCAAATATGGCAGGTAGTATGATTGTAAACGCTATTAGAAAGGTAGTTACAGATAGTCCTTACGAAACAATGTTGACTTTTAACTTCCCTACAATGACAATACAAAAAAATACTTGTTTCCCAGCCTGACAATTAGTAAATTGATAGCTCGTCTTCAATCTCTGAAGGCGAGTTATCGTTATCGTAAATAAGGAAAAAACACAATGAAACTAACAAAAGAAAAAAGGAAAGCTATTTCTGTAAATCCTTCTACTTTATTATTGTATGGAGCACCTAAAGTTGGTAAAACTACCATGCTATCTAATTTAGATGATTGTCTAATAATAGATACAGAAAAAGGTAGTCGTATGATTGAAGGTTACATACAAGAAGTAAATAGTAGAGATGAGTTAATTGAAACATTAATAGCTATTAAAGAAAGTAAAGATGTAAAGTATAAATATATAGCTATTGATACAATTGATAAAGTCGCAGAATGGGCTGAACGCAGAGTATGCGAAGAAGAAGGTGTGAACTCTATTGCTGATTTAGCATTTGGTAAAGGTTATGGACTTGTACGTGAAAAAGTAGCTAAAACTATTTCACATTTCAAAGAAGTAGCAGAACATCTTATCATCATTGGACATAGAAAAGTAGCGTATGCAGTAACAGAAGGTAACCCTATAGTAATACCAGAATCTCTTGATTTAACAGGTAAACTAAAAAATGTTATCATGGCTGGTTGTGATGCTATTGGATATGTATATCGTGATGACAAAGAAAACCTAATGGTGTCTTTTAAAGCTAATGATAGCATAGAAGCAGGTAGTAGATGTCCTCATTTAAAGGGTAAAGAAGTTAAATTTGAATGGAAAAATATATATAAGGAGGCTAAATAAATGGCTATATTCAAACCAGAAACAACAAGTGCAGGAACAGGGACTCCTAAGTCTTCATACTTAGGAGCAATAGAAGTGGGTACAGTAGGATTTAAAGATAGAAGTGGCGACTTTCCAGGACAAGACTGGGCTGAGATATTTTTAGAAATAGAATTATCTGTCAAAGGTAGCGAATACACAAATAAAATGTCTTTATTAGGTAGATTAGATAAAGATAGTGAAGGTAAAATAGTTGGAGGTAGTGTACTAAAAAGAATGTACAATATCTTTGATATGATTGGATTTAAAGGTGGTCTTACTATTGATAAAAAATGGGAAGACGAAAATGGCAATCAAATAACTAATATTGCAGAACATCTTAACAGCAACTTTAAAATGGATGGACAGGACTTTATTGCGTATGCATACAAAAAGAAGCCTAAAAAGCCAGGAGATAAAGTATATACAGAAATGTGGCCTAAACTATGGTTAAACACAGAAGGTGGCAGAATGCAGTGCGACAAAGATGTTAAATGGCTTAAAGAAAATGGTTATCTAAAGGAAGCTAGTCAAGATGATTTTGCTCCAAAAGGACAAACTAATTTAGCAGACAACGCATTAGCTAATCTATGAAATACGTAGAGGTAGCAGTCGGAGGTCCTCATAACCGAGGAAATCTAGTTTTGCGTAGTGAGCTTGGCCATTATCTTCCTAAAGATGGAAGCCCACTATATCGCTCTGTTTATCTCTACGGTGATGATGCAAAAGAATATGCTGATTCACATAGGACGTTAAAAGGCTATCACGGTAAGCGTGGTATTGATAATATACTTATTGATATAGACAAAAAAGATAATTCAGATGAATACACACTAAAACAATTGCGTACTACTCTTCAACATCTAAATACCCTAGAAGTCCTAGATGAGAGTATACAATGCTATTTTAGTGGTACTGGTTATCATATCGTCATAACAAACAAAGTATTCAATTTCCAAGCTAGTGATAGCTTGCCCTATCAAGTAAAACAAACCATGTCGAATCTGTTTGAAGATATTGACTCAAGTATCTACATGAGAAGTGGAATATATCGTGTGACACACACAAAAAACCAGAAAACAGGTTTATATAAAATACCTATTACACTACATGAAGCATACAACAAAACATATCAACAGATACACGAGATGGCTAAAGACCCACGCTTTGAGTACCCATATGAATTATTAGATGGAGATTGTGAACTAGAAGGCTATATATGCCTAGATGTACCAAAAATACGTCAACAAGGCAAAGTTAGTGAACCTACGAAGGTAGTACCTTGTGTACAAACAATGCTTAGGAATGGCCCAATACAAGGCTCTAGGCACAATACACTACTTAGGATAGCTAGTTATCTAAAAAGAAATGGAGTACCCAGCGACTATGCAAAAGTAATGATATTGCATTGGAATAACAATATGATGGATGAAGAAGCAGTCATACAAAAGATAGAATCTGTTTACAATGGAAACTATAGATACAGTTGTCATGACTCAATTATGAAAGAACATTGTCAAACTAAATGTGTTTATTTCAAAAACAAAAACTATCATATCGATGTAAAAGATTCTGATACATTACAAAAAGAATATGAAGAACGCTTAGAAACCAACTTCCAAGGTAGAACTGTACCTTTATCAGATATGTTTGGTTTAAAAGGATATGATACACAAATATATCCAGGCGAACTTGTAACGATATTCGGTCCAACAGGGTCTAACAAAACTACACTCGCACAGAATCTTGCATTGGGTGTAGATTTTAAAAACGATAGAATAAACAAACAATGGCAAATACCAACATTGTTTTTATCACTAGAGTTATCAGCATGGTACATGCACAGACGTCATTTGCAAATAGTATCTGGTTTATCAAAAGAAGAAGTGAATGCTAATTACAAAGAAGTATACAAGCGTCATTCTGATGAGCTACAACATCTACATATACAAACAGTTACACCAACACTAACATCAATACAAGACAAAATAAAAGAACTAAGTCCATATCTTGTAGTAGTTGATTATATAGATTTGGTAGATACACCAAAAGATGTTAAAGGAGAGTATGAACAAATTAAATACATATCTCATAACTTATCTAATATGGCTGTTAATCTAGATGTTATTATTATACAAGTATCACAAGTTAGTAGAGAATACAGTAGAAATGAAGTTTTAGACCTGTATGCAGGTAAAGGTTCAGGTGCTATTGAGAATGCATCACGTAAAGTGATTGGTCTTAATGGACAGGCTGATTCTAATATAAAAGAAATTCATATGTACAAAAATACTGACGGTGAATTATTTGACGTTGATGTAGAATGGAATGAAAGCTTTAGGTTAAGGAGAATATAATGGGATGGTTTATAGCAATAATACTAGACGATAATTTAGCTATGATAGAGTTATTTAAAACGTTTAGAATAGGCGTAGCATGGATTAATGATGAAACAGGTAAAGCATCATCATTAATTTTAGGGCTATGGAAACTAGAAACAAATTTTACATTAGCTGTGCGAAAAAAGTTAGGATGGCATGAAACAGGACAAGCGTAAAATTACTAGTAGAATGAAGTTTTGGGAGGACAAGTTCCTCCCGAAGCTTAAAAAACATCATGGAAACAGAAGTAAAGGTGTATTTCATCGTTTAATGAAAAAGTCATCTACACTGCGAACTTCACTGAAAAGAAGGAGCAGAGAATATGAAGTATTATTTGATATTAGCCTTAAAGAAATACGCGAGCTTATCTTATTGGCGTACGGAAAACAATGTAAATATTGCAAAGAAATACTTAAAGTTAACAATATGGTTTGTGACCACACTAATCCTATTAGCCACGGCGGAGATTCTATCAAAACAAATCTTCAAATGATATGTGCACGTTGCAATACCAGAAAAGGCCCCTTAACAGATAAAGTATATAAAAAGTTATTAGGCTGGTTAAAAAGACAAAACAAAAATTCAAGAGATTATATATTAAGAAAACTTGCTAGAAGCGATGTATTTAAATAAATACTGGCTGGAAGTTGCAGTATAAAAACTCCAAGATGTTTTCGTATTTCTTTTTCATAGGTAACGGAAACTTTATTAGTCGAAAGAAAACGGGGAGGGTCAAACAATTAACAGGAGCTGTTATAGTTTGGTGCAGCTCTCCCCGCTCATATAAGGAAATATTATGATATTATTTGGAATGGTTATTAAATGTTATACAATACTTACTTTTATGACAATAACAGATGAGATATGGAACCTAAACAATCCACGTCCATATCCTGCAACAAAATATGAATTAGCAAATTGGGAAGAAAAAGATTTTATTTTTTATACAAATGGAACATATGTATTAAGAAAAAAAAGAAAAGTGGACAACAAAACAAAAGCAGAAGCCAGGAGGTTATGGCATGAACGTCAAAATAAGCAAATTCGATAGAATCGGCATCAAACTAAAAAGGTTGTTAGGATGGAAAATAAAAGACCTCGCTACAAGATACAACGTAACGACAAGGACAATATATCGTGCGTTGAAAAAATAATAAAACATCAAGAAAATCTGTTTAATCTAACATTTAGAAATGGCAGATGGATAAGGAGATATAACAATGGACTTAAAAAAAATAAAAAAGTCAACAAAGAAAACAACTCTAGTAAACCTGTCATCAGAACAAAGAGATGCAGGAAGAACGCTTTCAAAACCAAAAACATCAACAGTAGATAGACGTACAAAAGCTATTAAAAAAGCTGCTAATGGATGTTGGTGGATAGAAACATATTTAAATGGCGTATATACTTGGAGAGCTAAAGAACAAATGAATGGAGTAGATGATGAGTAAATTCTACGATATTGATTTGCCTTTCGGAATAAAATATGAAGGTACATTATCAGAATTATTGACAGCAGATACAAACAGGTTAATTGAAGTCAAAACAGAACGTGATAAATGGAAAGAGACAGGCAATATATTTGTAGAATTTGTATGGCGTGGGACCTTGAGTGGCATAACGACTACCAAGGCTGATTGGTGGGCAACAATACTAACCCTAGAGGAGGAGATACAAGGGATAATATTGTTGCCTACTAATATAATGAAAGCCAAAGTTAAAAAATTAATAAACGAAGGGATAGCTAGTTACCCAGTAAAAGGTGGTGATGACAATGCTAGTGAAGGTGCGTTAGTACCTATAAAGGAGTTAATGAATTATGAAGGATAAAATAGAACTATACAAAGAAAGCTTAGACATCAGAAGACATGAATCAGGAGATAGGTGGTATGCGCCAGTTGGTTCTTACAATTGGAAACCTTCAGTTACTACTATTATAGGTGGTACATTAAATAAAGGTAAGGGTTTTGAGCAATGGTTAGGTAATCATCCCAGTTACAAAATTGCGTGTGAAGAACGTGATAAAGCAGCAGATAGAGGAACGCTTGTTCATGACCTTGCAGAAAAATATATGCATGGTGAATCTGTTGAAACAGAAGATGAAGAAATATGTAAACATCTTATGTCATTTGAAAAATTTTGGAGAGATAATGAAATACAAATGATTGACACAGAATTGTTTATGTGGCACAAAGATGTGCCGTGGGCAGGTACTTGTGATATAATAGCTAAAATGAATGGTAAATATGCTATTATAGACATTAAAACAGGAGGCTATTATAAGTCTCATGAAATACAGCTAAATATGTATGCTGAACTGTTATCTAAAATAACAGGAGAAGAAATAGGTATATTAGCAGGATTGTACACCAAAGGTAAATGGATAAGAGAACCTAACTATCAATTAAAAAAGTTTAAGTTTAACTTAGACATAGCTATGTCTGTTGATAGTGTATGGAGATTCTTAAATGGTGGCAATCCAAAACCAAAAATAAAAGCAAAACTAAAAACTACATTTCAGATAGGAGGTAAAGATGAGTATGAGTTTTTATAGAGATAAAATACAAAAACTACAACAAATGTTAGATAATAAAGATGAAGAAATAAAACGATTAACTAATGAATTATTTCTTTGCCAAGAAACAAAACAAACAAAATCTGTTGCAATAACAAAAGGCAATTCAACGCAAACACCATTAGTTGAGTTTGAAAACAGTAACGTAGCTACAATATTAAAAGGTCGATTAAAAGCTATGAAAATGTACACGGAGAAAAGAGATGAGTAATGCAAAATACAAAAACATTGGTAAAAAACAAATAATCAATGTTATTAATCAAACAATACAAAAAGTTGAAGCAACAGAAATGACAATTAATCTATTGCTTATGAAGTTAGACGAAGATAAAATACTATCACAAGAATCATTTCATGCATTTATGAAAGAAAAGTTAGGAGGTCTTGATGAAACACAAGGAAATGAAGAATCTAATGGAAAAGAAGATTCTACCGCAGATAACAAAGACTCGTGACTCAGGGCAGAAAGAATACGCTCATGATGAAGATAATGTATTTGCTAACTTCGAAAGAGTAGCAGAATCCTGCAATATATCCAGAGAACAAGCTCTCTGGGTATATGCATCAAAACACTTTGATGGAATATCTGCTTATGTTAAAGGATATAAAAGTCAAAGAGAAGATGTACGTGGTAGATTAACAGACCTTACAGTATACTTATGGTTGTTGTGGGGTATGATAGAAGAATCAGAAAGTAAGTCCTGACCCAGGTGTTGGGACTTTTCTTTCTTCACCTTCTCTTAATTCTTTGGACGCTCTACTTAATCCTATTAATGGTATGCCTGTCCATTTATCTACAAGTGACATTGGGTTTTCTATTAAATTGTTTTGAGCAACAAAATCTCTAGATATTCTTCCAAATGGATACATAGTGTGTATGTAATAGTTAGCTACTCGTTCCCAATCATCTTCTAATACAGCTCTCATAGATGCCATTGGCAGTCGTGCTATTGGTGGAGTAATTAGTTGTAATGGTGCAATTGGCTGTGGCCATTGCCCAAAAAATGCTCTTTTCTTATCTTTTTCATCACCAAACAACCATTCACTAGTATCCTGCATCCAGTTCCATGGCGATGGCATTGCAGTATCAAATAATGAATATGCAAAAGCATTACCTAATGAAAATACAAATAGGTCTAATTGCATTATTCTTGCCACACGTTCTGCTTCTTTACCTTTAAAACCATATAATCTAGCTTGTCTTAATGCTTCTCTTCTAAAACGTATAGCATTCCAGCCCCAAAGCTGGAAACGTGTCATTACTTTACCTAATGCTGTTCTAGCAAACATAGGTCTAAATGGAGCAGAATATAAAAACTGAGTAGATTTAACTCCTTTCTTAGCTAAATCTATTAATATAGGGTGGTCAAACTCTCTAATAGCACCATTGAATTTTTTATACCAAAATAAATAATGTGCCATAAATGCATCTCTTCTTAATGCTCTTTCTGGTACAGACATAAACTTAGCTGCTAATTCTGTAACAGGTCTTGTGATACCCTTTTCTTTACCTAAATCTAAAACAGATTCACTAGATAAATTAGGGTCACGTTTAAGTTTACGTGCAACAAGTTCAATAAACTCTTTATTACGAGATGATTGATATTCTGTTGCTAAACCATATTCCTCAAGTAATTGCTCAGGCAATACGCCTTGTTTAATTACAAACGCTTCTCTAGCTTCTTTAGATGCAAACTTATCACTAAGTGCAGCCATATATTTATTGTTTCTAGCATCCATCCAAGTCTTCATACCAACAGATTGTACAGTATGCATAGTACCACCAAAAATATTAGCAACAACAGACTTAGGATGTGCTAATAACGATGCTAACTCAAACTTAGCTTCTAGGTTACTCCAGTTACGTACATCATTTAAATCTAAACCTCTAAGTTCTTCAGGTAATTCTTTCTTAATTAATCCTAATTTGTCTCCTATTTTATTAAGTCTATCTTTAACTCTATTATCAGCCCACCATCCATAAGGTGTACCTTTTATTTTCATGTTAGGATTTTCATAAACATACTCAGGGACAACATCAGGATTGCCTATAGCGCCTTGCACATAAAGTTTTAAGAATGTAGACCACGATTCTTTAATGTTTTCTGGTACTTTTCTATCAAACATTGACTGTTCAAACTTAGATATAGTATCTCTTGCAAGTATTTGAGCCCATTGTTTGTAATATGTATTGTTTAAACTTTTACCATAGCCTGTGGGAACCTGTATGTCTAATGAATATCCAGGTATATGACCTTCTCTACTAAGCTGAGAACCAGTTTTCTTTATATCTTGCAACCAACTTATACGTTCTTCTTTTTTTTGTTTACGTTTGCCTATATTTTCTAAACTTTTATTAAATCCTTCCCAAGTATTAATAGCTTCAAACATATAATCACCAGTTAATGCGTGATGTCTGTATGTTAATTTAGTTATTAACTTATCTTGTTCTTTAGCATCTAAACTGCTTTTGCGTATATATTTTACATATTCTTTAAGTGCGTTAAGTGCGGTTTTTTTACTAAAATGATTATGTGGAAAATACATTTCTTCTGATATTCTACCAGTTCTAGATGGAAATGTTTCATACATTTTTTTCAATTCTTTTTTCTTTAGTTTTTTAGTATTAGTAGCTATTTCATATTTCATTGACCTAGCTATAGTATTTATACCATCAATACCAAATTCTGTCGGTATTTTTTTGTTTTTAGCTACAGCTCTATTAAAATCGTTTACAAGTTTTTCAAAGTTAATAATTGGATTTTGTTTAGTTTTAGGGTCGTAAAATCCTTTAACGTAGCCACTATTTTTAGGACCAGATGTAAATCCAGGAATACCAAACTCTATAGCTTTTTGTAATGCATATAATGGTTGACCATCTGCAGTTGTTCCTATTACTTTTAAATTACCAGAAGAATCTTTAGGAACATTACCTTGTGCAATCTCTAATTCTTTTTTATAATATGCTGTTTCTTTATTGTTAATAATATCAACAATTTCAGAACCCTTTAACTTTTGCAGTTTTTTATCTATTTCAACAGTATAAACTTTATCTTTTAAATCAGTTTCGTATTTATGTTTTTTAGTAATTTCATTAAAAGCATCTGTATATGTCTTAGCGTGAAACATAGCAAGAGGTTTATCTTTTTTACTTACATCTGTTAAAATCTTTTCTGCCATAGGAAGTTCTCGTTTAACCATAGCTACTTCCCATAATTGTTTGCCTTCAGGTATAGCATCTAAAAACGTATATTCTTTTACTCGTTCTAAAGATAACTGTTCATTGGCTGCATCTGCTGCATCTAACACGCTTTTAATTCTATATTGAGTAATGTCTATGTACTGAGTAGGTAATATAGACTTACCAGTCTTCATACCTTCTGCTGTCATAAATATACCTTTCTTTTGCATCAGAACAATTTCATCTCGCATTAATTCTTTATTAATAGTTTCAGGAAACTGTAAATATGTACGCTGTGATACTTTGCTAATATCTTCACCTTTTAATCGTTGCCAAAAAGTACCAGTCTTAGTATCTCTAAGCCAATTGCGAAGTACCATCCAGTCCTGTTTATTAAATATATTTATATCTTTGCCTACAACTTCACGTGCAATAAATCCAATGTTTTGTACTACTTTATTGTTTTCTGTTTTTAAGTCCATTACAATGTCATCAATATAACCCTTAGTCTCAGCATCTAGTTTAGTTTTACCTTTAGCTTCTTTAACGCCTTCCCATCCAGTAGTAAATACTTCTGTTAGTTTAGCATCAGATTCCTCAGGCCACCCTTTTTCAATGCTTTCTTTTTTAGTAGGTTCTTCTAATAGTATAGTTCCTTCTCTTCGTATTTGTTCTGGTGCACGATGAGTAGATACTTCGTTGTATGTATTGTTTATTTCACCTAAAAACTTTCCAATAGAATTAGTTTCCATAGCTTCGCTGTTGTATCCCAACATAGATGATGACGTTCTTGCTGTATTTGTAAGCTCTGTATCATAGTCTTTTTGTTCCTTATTAGTTAAAGGTCTTTCTAGTTTAATTGCGTTTAGTTCTGCTAACTTTTCAAGATTACCACGATTCAATGAACCTAACATTAATGTATCAAACAATCTTTTTTCTATGTCAGTTCTATTACGTTTCCATTTTCTTATCTCTGCATCAATAGCATTTTGGTCTTTAATCGATGAACCTTTAGACTTTCTTTGTCTACCAATATTTAGTTCAGTATCTAAACTATTTCTATCATCTCTCATTAGATACGATTCTGCTTTTAATTTTTCTACTGTAGTATGCGCATCTTCTATCATTGCATTTACTTCAGCTTTTGTAATACCAGGAACTCTTTTCTTTACAACATCTATAATTTTTACAAGCTCTTGTACAGTCACCATTGTTTGTATATCTCTACCAGAAAAATCACCAGCTTGTTCTTTTAATCGTTCTAATACAGCAATGCGTTCTTGTTCTGTGTAAAGTTTATTTTTTGCCTTTTTAAATGTAGCAAACTTAGTTCCTTTTATAACATCGTAAAACGTAGCTTTGTTTTTAGCAGCTGCAACTAATGCATCAGGGTTTAATAAATTGTATTTATACACTTTATTAATAATTGTAGGAGTAGGTGTTTTTAATGTTCTTCTTCCTAACATACCTTTTAAAGAACTATACTCAGCTACACTTTTGTTGTAGTTATTATATAAATCTGTTATTCTATCAAATTTTACTCTATTTAATGCGTGGTCAGAATAGTCTATATTATGTAACAGTCTAGCTATTTTAGGCGTCATAGTAGTAATATTCTTTGGGTCTTCAGCCATAAGTTCTGCTGTAAGATTCTTTCTGTCTTCCATAGTATATTGACGTTGATTTGTATAATCTTTGCCGTAGTATGCATTATTAGCTTTACTTAACATACCAATAACACCATTTTTATTAAACTCTGAAACATTCAACTTAGCTAATGGCACTTTTGATTTAACAATAAAGTGAGCCTCTAATGCTTGTTTATACCAATTCTCATAGCCTTTAGGCTTACCATAATCCATTGCATCTGATGAAAAACCAACCATAGCACGCATTAGTTTATTTGCGTAATCTATTTCTTGAGGTTTAGTTTTAGGGATAAGAGTTACTTTTATATCTTTACCAAAATGTTTAACAGTAAACTCGTCTTTACCTTTATTAAGTATCATTTGATATGCAGATGCCATAATGTTTTTAGGATTAACAGCAGCTCCACCAAGAAGTCCTCTACCTTCTACAGCACCTTCTGATGCTTGATGTCGCATATTAGGCGCAAACATACCAGCCTGACTTTTAAATAACGCGTCTTCTCTTGGACTATATTCTTGTATAAGCTTTTTCTCAAATTCTTTAGCTTTGTTATCAGCTATTTTAAACCTACCATCTTTCTGTTTAACATAGAACTCTTGTTCTTGAGCTTCCATTACATCTTTATATTCTTTCTTTAAACCACCCTTACCACCAAAGTACATATACGCAGAATCAATATCAAGGTCAGCACCACCTAACGCTCTCATCTTTAACCCATGCATTAGTATGCCATAGTCATTTCTTCCAGTAAACCCAGCAAACTGCAATATTTGTGTACCAGAGTTAGAATCTGCTGGAACTCTTATAACTGCAGTCCTAAAAACCTCTTCTAGCCGTTTTTTAGCCGATTCTGGAGTACTTTTACTTAAGTACGTGCTATAGAGCTCTTCGAGTGTTTTCTTTCCATATAGCTCTGTTTCAATAACTTTCTTTTTATGTTTGTCTCCAAGGAAAAATATTTTAGAATTTGTATTTAATTCTTTTAACCTAGGATTAACACCATCTAAATCTTTCTGTAATCCTTCATCATATGGTCTAATAATAGCTGCAGCAGAGTTTTTAACCTTTGGTTTAGTA
>MDTD01103836.1_pt1 | contig 48231 bp, 52 predicted proteins | sample 811221 | NCBI WGS metagenome assembly MDTD01 (sample SAMN05326646, study PRJNA326480) | marine metagenome | isolation source: seawater | place: Pacific Ocean: South West | collected 2011 | reverse complement strand
GTGCTGCTGCACCGGGGCCGCGCCGCGGTGCGCCAAGCACTGGAGAACTACCTGAAGGATGTGTCATGACCGAAGACCGTGACCTGGCCTGCGCCGAGCTCGTCGAATTGGTCACCGCCTACCTCGACGGATCGCTGGACGCCGAGACCAGGGCGCGCTTCGACACGCACCTGCTCGACTGCGAAGGCTGCGAGAACTATCTGCAGCAGTTCCGGACGACGGTGGCCACTCTGAACCGCGTCGACCGGATCGGGGCGGAGGAACTCGACCCGGCTTTTCGGGCCAAGCTGCTCGACGCGTTCCGCGGCTGGCGGTAGAGCCCAGCGGGCACACTGGCTGACTATGTCACCGACGTCGTCGACCTTCGAGACCCTGCTGTACCGCACCGAATCACCGGTCGCCACCATCACGCTCAACCGTCCCGAGCGGCTCAACACGATCGTCCCGCCGATGCCCGACGAGATCGAGACGGCGATCGGGCTGGCCGAACGCGATCCCGCGATCAAGGTGATCGTGTTGCGCGGAGCGGGGCGGGCGTTCTCCGGCGGCTACGACTTCGGCGGCGGGTTCGAGCACTGGGGCGAGGCGATGAACACCGACGGCCGGTGGGACCCGGGTAAGGACTTCGCCATGGTGTCCGCGCGCGAGACCGGGCCGACGAACAAGTTCATGGCGATCTGGCGGGCGTCGAAGCCGGTTATCGCGCAGGTCCACGGTTGGTGCGTGGGCGGGGCCAGCGACTACGCGCTGTGCGCCGACCTGGTCATCGCCAGCGACGACGCCGTGATCGGCACCCCCTACGCCCGGATGTGGGGCGCCTACCTGACCGGCATGTGGCTCTACCGGTTGTCCCTGTCGAAGGTGAAATGGCATTCGCTGACCGGGGAGCCGCTGACCGGCAAGGAGGCCGCGGCGGTGGAGCTGATCAACGAGTCGGTGCCGTTCGAGCGGCTGGAGGCGCGCGTCGCCGAAATCGCCGCCAGGCTCGCGACCATTCCGCTGAGCCAGCTGCAGGCGCAGAAGCTGATCGTCAACCAGGCCTACGAGAACATGGGGCTGGCCTCGACGCAGACGCTCGGCGGCATCCTGGACGGGCTGATGCGCAACACCCCCGACGCGCTGCGCTTCGTCGACACCGCTGCCGCCGAGGGAGTGCGCGCGGCGGTGGAACAGCGCGACGGGCCCTGGGGTGACTACAGCCAGGCCCCGCAGCAGCGCCGCCCGGATCCGTCACATGTGATCCACCCCTGACTCTTTCCGTTACGGTACCGTTCCGTTATTGTCGACTGCGTGACCGACACCGAGGTCCTGGTGGTGGGCGCCGGACCGACGGGACTGACGCTGGCCTGCGCGCTGAGCCTGCACGGCATCTCGGTGCGCGTCGTGGACCGCGCCACCGGACCGGCCACCACGTCGCGGGCGAACTTCCTGCACGCCCGCGGCTCGGAGGTGCTCGGCCGGCTCGGCGCCCTCGGTGCGCTGCCGGACGAGTCGTTGCGGGCCATGCGGATCACGAACTACCTCGGTGACCGCCCGCTGGTCACGCTGGAGTTCGGCGATCCCCGGATGGACACCGCCGCGCCGCCGATGGTGGTCTCCCAGGCCAAGGTCGAGGCTGCGCTGCGCGACCGCCTGGCCGAGCTCGACGTCGTGCCGCACTGGGGTGTCGGCCTGGCCGGACTGTCCCAGCAGGACGGGCCCCCGCAGGACCTCGTCGTCGCCGAACTCGACGACGGCACCCGCCTGCACGCGCAGTGGGTCGTCGGCTGCGACGGCACCTCCAGCACCACCCGGCGGTTGGCCGGCATCGCGTTCCCCGGTGTCAAGCTCACCGAACGCTGGCTGCTGGCCGACCTGCACCTCGACTGGGATGTGGACCGCGGTGGCACCACCGGCTGGATCCACCCCGACGGCCTGCTCGGTGTGATGCCGATGCCCAGCGACGACGGCCGCGACGACCTGTGGCGCGTGTTCGCCTACGACCCGGGCCACGCCGCGACGCCGGACCAGGGCCAGATACTGACGCGCCTGCGGCAGGTCCTCCCCGAGCGCAGCGGGCGCCGCGTGTGCGTCGGCGATGCCGAGTGGTTGTCGATGTTCACCGTGCACCGCCGCCTCGCCGACCACTATCGACACGGCCACGCGTTGATCGCCGGTGACGCCGCCCACGCGCACGCCCCGTTCGGCGGGCAGGGCATGCTGACCGGCATCGGCGACGCCGAGAACCTGGCCTTCAAGCTCGCCCTGACCATCCGCGGTCTGGCCACCGAGCGGTTCGTCGACACCTACGAGGCCGAGCGCCGCCCACTGGCCACCGACGTATTGCGCGGCACCAGCGCGGTCACCCGCGTCAACGTGGCGGACCACCCCGTCGGCCGCTTCCTGCGGGACCGGGTCGCCCCGAAGGTCTTCGGGCGCGCGCCGGTGCAGCGGTGGATCACCTACACCGCGTCGCAGCTGTGGGTCAGCTACCACAAGGGGCCGCTGGGCGGCCGCGGAGCGAAGCCGCGGCCGGGAGACCGGATCGCCGACCTGGCGTGCACCCGAGCAGACGGCGCCGTCACCCGGTTGCACCGGGAGCTCGGCGGACGGTGGGCGTTGCTGACGCCCGGCCTTCCCTCACCGGCGATCGAGGCCGCCCGCCAGCACCTCGGCGACTTCGTCACCCCGCTGGACTACGACGGTGACGAGGCGATACTGATCCGCCCCGACGCCCACCTGGCGTGGCGGGGGGATCGCGGCGACGCATCCGCCGTGCGCCGTTGGCTCAGCGCCGCGTTGAGCTCCGGTTCGACACCGTGACCGCGCCGCGCGGGCGACCGCGCGACGCCGAGGCCGACCGGGCGATCCTGCAGGCCGGCCTGGACCTGTTTCTCGAGCGCGGTGTCGAAGGGGCCAGCATCGAACAGATCGCCCGCCGCGCCGGCGTCGGGAAACCGACGGTCTACCGGCGCTGGTCGAACAAGGAAGACCTGATCTCGGCGGCCATGGAAACGCTGGTCGCCGAGGAATCCGGTTGGGCGTCGACCGCCGTGTCCGCGTCGCCCTACGAGGTGGTCGAGGCCGCCATCGAACGGGCTGCGGCCACCGCGGCCAGCCCCCGGTACCGGGCCCTGGTGGCCAGGGTGTTCGGCTCGGCGGTCAGCCATCCGGAGCTGATGGCCGCCTACTGGCGCCGCTACATCGCGCCCCGTCGCCGCCAGGCGGCCGCGCTCCTCGAGCGGGCCCGCGAGCTGGGCACCGTCGCCGCGGACGCGGACCTCGAGGTGGCCATCGACATGATGGTGGGCGCGGTCACCTACCGGGTGTTGCAACCCGCGCCGCCCGACGTCGACGAGATGCGGCGCTATCTGCGCGAGGTGTACCGACAGGTCGGCCTGCTGCCCCGCTCAGACCTCCGTGCCGGCCCTGGCCCGCAGCCGGCGACGGATGCGTGAGACGACGAGCCAACCGAGGGCGACCGCGACCGCACTGAGAACGAGGTACTGGAACGTCGCGGCGTAGGGCTCGACCCGGTGCCAGTTCGCGCCCAGCCCATACCCCGCGCCGACGAAGACGCTGTTCCAGATCAGGCTGCCCAGAAAGGTGAGCACCGTGAATACGGCGAAGTTCATGCGCTCGGTGCCGGCCGGGACGGAGATGAAGCTGCGGAAGAACGGCAGCATCCTGCCGAAGAACACGCCTTTGGTGCCGTGGCGGGCGAACCACGCCGCGGATTTGTCGATGTCCTCGACGTCGATCAACGGGACTTTGAGCACCAACCTGCGCATCCGGTCATGGCCGAGCCGCGCACCGAGCCAGTAGATGAACCAGGCGCCCACCACCGACCCGAGGGTGGTCCACAGCACGGCTTCGACGACCGAGAGCCGACCGAGGCTGGCGGCGAACCCCGCCATAGGGAGGATGACCTCGCTGGGCAGCGGCGGGAACACGTTCTCCAGGAAGATCGCCAGCCCGGCTCCGGGGCCTCCGAGGCGCTCCATCAAATCCACCGTCCAGCCGGCGAGACCGTCGAGTTCGGCGGTGCCAGGTGAGGACAATGAGCGACCTTTCGCGAGGGGACTCGTTCCGAGGGTACCTGTCGCTCAGCGCCGGCTCGCGTGCCAGCGTTCCAGCACCGCCGGAATCTCGGCCAGCAGAAACGCGTAGAAGTCGCGCATCTCGACCAGCCGGTCCCGGGCGAGGCCGGAGCCACCGGTCGCGGCGATCCCTTCGTCGGCCGCCTGCAGGAACGCGGCGATCGTCTGGTTCTGACCGGTGTAGAGCGTCGCCCAGGCATCCGGCCGCAACCGGAAGTGGTCACGTCTGCTGGCCGGAGCGGGCACCCGCTCGACCAGCCCGACCGACGTCAGGTTCTTCAGCGCCCCGGATATCGCGCCCGCGCTGGCCTGGAGTTCGTCCGCCAACTCGGACATCGTCACGCTGGATTTCTCGGAGAACAACAACGCGGTCAGCACCCGGGCGGTCATGCGTTGCAGACCTTGACCCGAGAGGACGAGGGCGAGGCGCTCCGCGGCTTCGTGCAGTCTCGGCGCGGGTGTCACCAGCCGACCTCCTGAATAGTTCAAAGACTTCAATAATTTCTGAAAATTCACTATAGTCTGACGCGGCGCTCCGGGAAGTCTGGTCGGAATTCCTGCCCGGCTGTCCAACCGAAGGACGACACGAGTCGAGATGAACACCGAACCCGTCATCGCCGTCAGCGAGCTGACCTACACCTATCCCAAGACGACCGAACCCGCCGTGCGCGGCATGGATTTCACCGTGGCCCCGGGAGAGATCTTCGGCTTCCTCGGCCCGAGCGGTGCAGGCAAATCGACCACGCAGAAGCTGCTGATCGGGTTGCTGCGCGGCCATGGCGGCCGGATGCTGGTCTGGGGCCGCGACCCGCTGGACTGGGGGTCCGACTACTACCAACGCATCGGGGTGTCGTTCGAGCTGCCGAACCACTACCTGAAGTTGACCGGCGCCGAGAACCTCCAGTTCTTCGCCTCGCTGTACGACGGAGCGACGCAGGATCCGCGAAACCTGCTCGAGGCGGTCGGCCTCACCGAGGCGGCGGACATCCGGGTGGGCAAGTACTCCAAGGGAATGCAGATGAGGCTGACGTTCGCCCGGGCGCTGCTCAACGACCCCGAGTTGATCTTCCTCGACGAGCCCACCTCGGGCCTGGACCCGGTCAACGCGCGCCGCGTCAAGGACATGGTCCTGGACCTGAAAGACCGGGGCCGCACCGTGTTCCTCACCACCCACGACATGGCCACCGCCGACGAACTCTGCGACCGGGTGGCGTTCGTCGTCGACGGCCGCATCGTCGCCCTCGACGCGCCGACAGAACTGAAGATCGCCCGCAGTCGTCGACTCGTCCGCGTCGAATACCGCGCTCCGGAGGGCACATTGCAGACCGCGGAGTTCCCGATGGACGGATTGGCCGAAGACGCCGACTTCCATTCCGTGTTGCGCACCCACCACGTGGAAACCATCCACAGTCGGGAGGCCAGCCTCGACGAGGTGTTCGTCGACGTCACCGGCCGGAGCCTGGCATGACGCGCTGGATCAGCGCCCTGCGCCTGGAGGCCACCCTGCAGGTGCGCCAACGGTTCGTGCATGCCGCGGTGATCTCCGGCCTGCTGTGGCTGGCGGTCCTGCTGCCCATGCCGCACCACCTGCGCAGCATCGTCGAACCCTATGTGCTGATCGGCGACATCGCCGTCATCGGCTTCTTCTTCATCGGCGGCTCGGTGTTCTTCGAGAAGCAGGAACGCACGCTCGGGGCGGTCGTGTGCAGCCCACTGCGCTTCGGTGAGTACCTGTCGGTGAAACTCGTGGCGTTGACCGTGATTTCGTTGCTCGTCGCGGTGGTGGTGGTGACCGCGACGCACGGCACCGACTTCCACCCGGCGCCGCTGGTCGCCGGCGTCGTCCTCGGCACGCTGGTGATGCTGCTGTCCGGGTTCATCTCTGCGCTGCCGTTCGCCTCGGTCAGTGACTGGTTCCTCTCCACGGTGGTGCCGCTGCTGATCCTGGCGCTACCGGTGGTGTACCTGCTCGGGGTGTGGAGGCACCCGGTGCTCTACCTGATCCCGACCCAGGGCCCGTTGTTGCTGTTCGCCGCGGTGTTCGGCCAGATCAGCCTGGCGCCCTGGCAGATCGGGTACGCACTGGTCTATCCGCTGCTCTGTGCGGCGGGTCTGTACCAGGTGGCCCGAATCATGTTCGACCGCTACGTCATCGCCCGGTCGGGTGCCGCGTGACCGCCGCCTGGGCCGCGTTCGGCAGGAACGACCTGCGCGGCACCTACCGCGACCCGCTGTTGGTGATGCTGGTGTTCGCCCCGGCGATCTGGACCGTCGGCACCGCGGTGCTCGTGCCGCGACTCGCCACGGCCCTGGCGCAGCGCTACGGCTTCGACCTGGTGCCCTACTACCCGCTGGCAGTCACCGGGTTGCTGCTACTGACCAGCATCATCGTCGTCGGCGGACTGGCGGCGTTCCTGGTACTCGACGAGGTCGACGCCGGCACGCTGACAGCGCTGCGGGTGACCCCGGTGACGTTGCGCAGCTTCTTCGGATACCGTGCCGCCACGGTGGTGGCCGTGACGACCGTCTACGTCGCGGTGACGATCCCGTTGACGGGCTTGGTGCCGTCGTCGCTGGTGTGGCCGCTGATCCCGATCGGGATGGTGGCCGGTATGTCGGCGGTGGTGACGATGCTGCTGATCGTCGCCGTGGCGCGCAACAAGGTGCAGGGCATCGCCATGTTGCGGCTGCTCGGTCTGCTCATCGCCGGGATCCCGTGCCTGCCCTGGTTCGTCGACTCGGCCTGGAATCTGGCGTTCGGGGTGCTGCCGCCGTACTGGGCGGCCAAGGCGTTCTGGGTGGCCTGCGCCGGGGGTGCGTGGTGGCCGTACCTGCTCGGCGGCGTGGTGGTCAACCTCGCGGCGGGGTGGCCGCTTCTGCGCCGGTTCGTCGCCGCCAACTCCTGACCCTCAGTCGCGCCGCAGACCGCCCAGGCCCGCGGCGATCGCGCCGAGTACGACCAGCACCACCCCGGCGACCAGAGTGATGTTCAGCCAGTGGTGCAGGCTGCCCTCGGCGTGAGCGACCATCACCTCGGCCACGGTGCGGATGTCACCGGTCGTGCGGTTCAGCGCGTCCTCGACGTAGCCGCGGCCCACCTCGATGCCGGCCCAGCCTGCCGCGCCCACCAACAACGCCGACACCCCGAGCGCGGCCAGTGCCTTGCCTCGGGAGCGGGCCGCGACGACGGTGAGCAACGCACACACCGCCACCACCGCCACCACCGCCGCGCCGGCCCACGGCCCCCATGTCGCCAGCCAGCGCAGCTTGCCCGGCTGCAGCTCTGGGCTGTCGACGGTGATCGGCACCGTCAGTGCCGGCGGGACCTCCAGGTCGAGGGAACCGAGCGTGGCCTGGAACGACGGATCCGACAGCATCGGCGCGACGTCGATGAGCCACTCGTCGGTCGAGTTGCCGCTGGGCACGGCGCCGGTGAACATCCACCGGTGCGCGATGCGGTTCGCCTGGGCGAACTGTCCGGCGAAGCCGTCGTTGCCGGTGTAGGACGCCGCGACCTGACGCACCAGGACCGGGTTGAGGGTGTAGCCGTTCTCGGCGCCCAGCGCCACCAGCTGGGTGGTCAGCTCACCTGCCATCGCCTCCTGCAGGCGCGGATCACCCGCCGCTGACGCTGACAGCGCGGCGTAGCCATCCTCGTTGACGATCGTCATCTGCGCCCAGACCACCGGCACCGCGACGGCCAACGCCGCGGTGGTCAGCAGCCAGAAGAACAGCGCCGTCACGAACCGCACCGACGCGTCCCCCTTCTCCGCCGGTCAGTCGCCCAGCGCGCGTCCCACGATGAGCGGGTCGGGCCGGCCGACCACGTCATGGTCTTTGTTGTCGTAGTCGAATTTACTCAGCACGAAACGCATCGCGTTGACGCGGGCACGCTTCTTGTCGTTGCTCTTGACCACGGTCCACGGCGCCGTCTCGGTGTCGGTCCAGGCGAACATGTCCTCCTTGGCGGCGGTGTAGTCGTCCCACTTGTCCAGCGAGGCCAGGTCGGTGGGTGACAGCTTCCACTGCCGGACCGGGTCGACCTGGCGGATCGTGAACCGGGTGCGTTGTTCGGACGGCGACACCGAGAACCACAGTTTGGTCAGGAAGATGCCGTCGTTGACCAGCATCTGCTCGAACCAGGGGACCTGGCGGATGAACTCGGCGTGCTGCTTTGGGGTGCAGTAGCCCATCACGCGTTCCACACCGGCGCGGTTGTACCAGGACCGGTCGAACATCACGATCTCGCCCGCATGCGGGAGGTGGCGCACATAACGCTGGAAATACCACTGCGTGCGCTCCTGCTCGGTCGGCTTCTCCAGCGCCACGATGCGCGCGCCACGTGGGTTCAGGTGCTCCATGAAGCGCTTGATGGTGCCGCCTTTGCCTGCGGCGTCGCGCCCCTCGAACACGACGACGTGCCGGTGCCCGTTGGCCTGACTCCACTTCTGCAGCTTGAGCAGCTCGATCTGCAGCAGCCGCTTCTGTTCCTCGTAGTCGGTGCGCTTCATCCGCTCGTCGTACGGATAGTTCTCCCGCCACGTGTCGACCACCCGGTCGCCGGGCTGGATCAGCAGAACCGGGTCGTCATCGTCGTCGTCGACCACGGTGTAACCAGAGGTGTCCAGAGTCACGGGCCGAAGCTATCCAGCCCCACGAACCAGTCGGTGACGTGACGGTGAACGGCAGGTGGCCGGTTGCCGCGACCTCTCGCCGACGCGGTGTCTCTCCGATGTCTGGGACCGTTGCATGCATGTAGTCACTCGACTACAGTCGGATGTAGTCGAGTGACTACATCCGTACGGAAAGGACCCCGCCCATGGCCGCCACCCCCTCCGTCACCAAACTGGGCAGCAACATCGGGGCCCGCATCGACGACGTCTCCCTCGGCGCCGACCTCACGCCGGACGTCGTCTCGGCGATCCGCACCGCGCTCCTCGAACACGGGGTGATCTTCTTCCGCCACCAACACCACCTCGACGACGCCGCCCAGCACCGCTTCGCCGCATGCCTCGGCACGCCGGTCGGGCACCCCCTGCTCGCCCGACTCACCGCGGCGGAGGTTCCGACCATCACGCCGATCGACTCCGACTACGCCTCGGCCAACCGGTGGCACACCGACGTCACCTTCGTTCCCGACTACCCCTCGATCTCGGTGCTGCGGGCCGTCACCCTGCCGCCCTATGGCGGCTCGACGATGTGGGCCTCCACCGCCGCCGCGTACCGCGATCTGCCGGAACCCCTCAAGAGGCTGACCGAGAACACGTGGGCCCTGCACAGCAATCGGTTCGACTACGTCGCGACATCCGCCGCCACCACCGACGAGAAGTTCCGCGCGGCACGGGCGGCGTTCGGGAACAAGGAATTCCGTACCGAGCACCCGCTTGTGCGGGTCCACCCCGAGACGGGCGAGCGCACCCTGGTCGCGGGAGACTTCACCCAACACCTGATCGGTTTCGACCCGCAGGACTCCCGGACCCTGCTCGACCTCGTCCAGCGACGGATCACGTTGCCGGAGAACACCATCCGGTGGAACTGGGAGAACGGCGACGTGGCGATCTGGGACAACCGCGCCACCCAGCACCGCGCCGTCGACGACTACGACCGGCAGCGGCGGCTCATGCATCGGGTCACCCTTGCCGGTGACGTCCCGGTCGACATCCACGGATACCCGAGCAGGGCGATCGGCGACTCGGAGCCCGCCGCGCTCGCCGGGTGACGGCTACTTCGCCGCGCGCCTCGGCCCGACCAGCGCCATCTTCGTCATCATGGTGTTCATCCGCTTGAGTGCGCGCAGCGACTTGTTGTAGTAGTTGCCGCCGGCGCCGACGTTGGTGCGCGGCGCCACCACCGCCTCCTGGCGGCAGAACTTGCGGATCCCCTCGGCGCCGCCGAACCGCACCCCCATGCCGGAGGACTTCCATCCGCCCATCGGCGCTGTGGTGCACATCAGGTTGGAGATGACGTCGTTGATGTTCACTGCTCCACAATCGAGTTGCACCGCAACGGCTTCGGCGCGCTCGACATCGCCGGAGAACACCGATGCGGACAGACCGTAGGGGCTGTCGTTGGCCAGCCGCACCGCCTCGGTGGCATCGGCGACCTTCATGATCGGCAGCGTGGGCCCGAACGTCTCCTCGGTCATGCACATCATCGAGTGGTCGACGTCGACGAGCACGGTCGGTGGGTAGAACGAACCCGCGCCGACCGGACGGCGGCCGCCGGTCAACGCCCGGGCGCCCTTGGCCAACGCGTCCTGGACGTGGCGCTCGGTGACGGCCACCTGACTCTCGTCGATCATCGCGCCGAAGGCGTGCCCCTCGCCGGCGCCGGTGCTCAGGTTCTGCACGTCGCGCACCACCGCCGCGACGAACCGGTCATAGACGGCGTCGACGACATAGACCCGCTCCACCGAGACACAGGTCTGTCCGGCGTTGAACATCGCGCCCCACACCGCGGCGTGTGCGGCCAGATCCACGTCGGCATCTTCGAGGACGATCATCGGGTCCTTGCCGCCGAGCTCCAGGCTCACCGGGGTGAGCCTGCGCGCCGCGCGTTCCATGACCTTCGCGCCCGTCGCGCTGGAGCCGGTGAACTGGATGAAGTCCGAGGCGTCGATCACCGCTTCGGCCACCTCGCGGGCGCCCTGGGCCAGCGCCAACACTTCGGGGGCACCCGACTCGAGCCAGCCGCGCAGCAGCAGTTCGGCTGTCAGCGGCGTGCGTTCCGAGGGCTTGAGCAACACCGCACAACCCGCTGCGAGTGCACCGATGGCGTCCATCAACGCGTTGGCCACCGGGTAGTTCCACGGCGCGATGATCCCGACGACCGGACGCGGCCGGTAGTGCACCGCGATCTTCTTGATGGCCATGAACGGCAGCGCAGCCGGACGCGTCTCGGGCGCCAGGGCCTGTTCCATCGTCTTGATGTAGTAGGACGCGATCATGATGATCAGCGGCACTTCCTGCGACGCGTCGACGGCGGATTTGCCGGTCTCGGCGATCAGCAGCCGCTCGATTTCGTCGCGGTGCTCGCCCAGCCACACCGCGTAGCGCGCCAGCACCTTCGCCCGCCCCTTGGCACCACGGGCCGCCCATTCGGTCTGCGCGGTGCGCAGGCCGGCAGCGATGTGGGCGACGTCGGCCGGATCGGTCCAGCGCACCTCACCGGCGACGGCGCCCGTCGCCGGGTTCCTGATGGTGCCGGTACCGGAGAAGGAGTCGGGCGTGTGCACGTCTGGCGTCGCGGTCATGGGCCCATGCTAACGGCCGCTGTGATCCACGTCGCACCCGGGTTGACACCCGTCAAGTTTGGCCGGGCGCCTTCCCAGGGACCGTGATGCGAGGGCGGCGAGGACCGCGACCAGTGCGGTGCCGAGCAACACCGCCCCGACGGCGTCGGTGAAGAAGTGATACGTCACGCCCTGCCCCACGACGCCGAGCGCGGCCATCACCGTCGCTGCGATCACCATCCACGTCGCGGCGCCCGCGACCAGCACCGCCATCCCCAGCACGACCACCGCCACCGTGGTGTGCCCGCTCGGGTAGGCCAGCGCGTCATCCTTGTATCGGCCGAACAGGCGTTTCGCGATCCGCGCGGACAGCACCGCAAGCAACGGCGCCACCGCGACCACCGCCGCGAGGCGCCACCGCCGCCGGTAGAGCGCGATCAGCAGGGCGCAGACACCCAGACCCAGCGTGACGCGGGCATCGGTGAACACCAGCAGATAGCCCAGCGCCGGATACTGCCGGCCGAGACCCTGGAACCACTCGTCCAGCGCCGTCGTGCCGTCACCGACCGCCAGTCCGAGCAGCACGACACCGGCCAGACCGAGCGCCGGCCACCACCGGATCAGCCGGGTCAGTGTGCGATGCCCCGAATGTAGGCGGCCTGGCCGAGGTGCTGAGCGGCGTCGTCGATGATGCTGACCAGCCGTGCACTGGCCGTCACCGGCGGATTCCAGTTGCGGTCGACGACCCGGGCGAGCTCGTCGGCCGACACCGACGCCAGGTACTCCAAGGTCTCCTTGTGTACCGCGTGGTAGTAGCCGGCCAGCAGATCGGCGGGGGCGCGCACCTTGGCGACCTCCTCCGGGGTCTGGCCGTAGCCGTGCGCGTCGCGCGGCAGGTCGAGATCGAACCGGTCCACCCATCCCTCCCGGAACCACACCTGCTCGAGGTCGGCAAGCGCGCACAGCTGCGCGTCGTGCATGCGCGCACTGTGCCAGATCAGCCACGCGATCGTGTTCGCGTCGGGTGCCGGCCGGAAGTAGGCGACCTCGTCGGTCAGTCCGTCGGTCAGGTCGTCGACGTGCTCGATCTGCCGGGTGAACGCGTCACGCAGCAGTTCGCGGGCGGCATCGATGTCGGCCATGTCGTCACTCCTCAGGTCCGCCGCCGTGGAATACGGCCTCGACGTTGTTCCCGTCGGGGTCGCGCACAAACGCGCCGTAGTAGCTGTCGTGGTATTCCGGCCACAGCCGCGGCTCGTGCAGCGGCTCGGCTCCCAGCGACAGAGCCGTCCGGTAGAACGCCTGCACCGCCTCGGCGTCCTTGGCCGCGAAGGCGACGTGCACCTCTCGGTTGGGGCCGGCGGCGTCTCCGGCGGCCATGTCCGCAATCCAGAACGCGGGGTGACCGTCGGTGCCGTACCCGACGGCCACCCCCATGTCCATCTGCCGGGTGTAGCCCAGCACGCCGAGGACGTGGTCGTAGAACGACGTCGATTTTTCGAAGTCAGCGCAGTTGATTCCGAAGTGGTCGATCATGCGCTCACCGTACATTCGGGATATGACATATGAACTCGTCATCCGCCACGGAACCCTCGTCGACGGGCTCGGCGGCGAGCCGTTCGTCGGCGACGTCGCGGTGTCCGGCGGTGTGATAGCCGCGGTGGGACAGGTCGACGAGCCCGGCGCCCGCGAGATCGATGCGACCGGCCTGCTCGTCACCCCCGGTTTCGTCGACCTGCACACCCACTACGACGGGCAGGCGATCTGGTCGGACCGGCTCACCCCGTCGTCCGCACACGGGGTGACCACGGCGGTGATGGGCAACTGTGGGGTCGGATTCGCCCCGTGTCGGCCCGCCGACCACGACGTGCTGGTCGACGTGATGGCCGGCGTCGAGGACATCCCCGGTGTGGTCATGGTCGACGGGCTGCCGTGGCACTGGGAGACGTTTCCTGAGTTCCTCGACGCGCTGGAGGCCGGACACCGCGACATCGATGTGGCCGCGCTGCTGCCTCACTCGCCGTTGCGGGTGTACGTGATGGGCCGCCGAGGGGTCGACCGCGAGCCCGCCACCGCCGAAGACCTCGAGATGATGCGCAAGCTGGCCGCCGAGGCGGTGCGCGCCGGGGCCCTGGGCTTCGCGTCGTCACGTTTCACGCTGCACAAGACGTTCAGCGGCGCCCCGATCCCCAGCTATGACGCCGACCGCGCCGAGATCGAGACGATCGCCCGCGGGGTGCACGACGCCGGCGGCGGCCTGATCCAGTTCGTTCCCGATCTGGTCGCCGGTGACTACGAACCCGTGCTGAAGACGGTGTTCGAGGTCGCGGCCGAGGTCGGGCTGCCGGTCACCTTCACGCTGGCAATCGGCAACGCCGGCGAGCCGTTCTTCCTCGATGCGCTGACGATGGTCGAGAAGGCGAACGCCGATGGCGGTGACATCACCGCGCAGATCTTCCCGCGCCCGATCGGGCTGGTGCTCGGGCTCGAGTTGTCGGGCAACCCGTTCGTGATGTACCCGTCGTATCAGCAGATCGCCGGTCTGCCGTTGGCGCAGCGCGTCGCCGAGATGCGCAAACCCGAAGTGCGGGAACGCATTCTGAACGACAAACCGGGATCGGACGGACACCCGTTGATGTTCGCCGCGCAGGCCTGGAACTACATGTTCCCGCTGGCCGACCCGCCGGATTACGAACCGTCACCGTCGGATTCGATCGGCGCCCGCGCGGCCGCGCGAGGCGTGACCCCCCTGGAAGAGGCCTACGACCGGCTGCTCGACGACGACGGTCACGCGATGCTGCTGGTGACGCTCGCCAACTTCCGCGACGGCTCGCTGGACACCGTCGCCGAGCTCATCCGCCGCGACGACGTGGTGCTCGGCCTCGGCGACGGCGGCGCGCACTACGGCATGATCTGTGACGCCAGCTTCCCGACGTACCTGCTGACCCACTGGGTGCGCGACCGTGCGTCGGGCCGGCTGTCGGTCGCCGAAGCCGTGCGGGAGCTGACGTCGGCGCCGGCCCGCGTCGCCGGGCTGGCCGACCGCGGGCGAATCGCCTTGGGCTACAAGGCCGATCTGAACGTCATCGACGCCCAGGCGCTACGGCTGCACCGGCCGGTCGTCGTCAGCGACCTGCCTGCCGGTGGGCGCCGACTCGATCAGACCGCCGACGGCTACGTCGCCACGATCGTCTCCGGTCAGGTGATCGCCGAGAACGGCACCCCCACCGACGCGCGGCCGGGCAAGCTGATCCGCGGCCGTCAGAAGGGGCCTGTCGGTTCAGCGACCTGACCGGCGCAGCGCCGGATGACGACTGGTCAGCAGCGGAAGCAGCAGCCGACGCGGCATCAATTCGAACAGGCGGGCGGGAATCTCGTTCTGCAGACCGGGGATCACCGCACCGCGGTCGTGCGCCAACGCGTCGATGCCGGCCTTGGCCACCCTCGCCGACGGCACCCACATGAATCTCGGAAACGCCGCGGCGAAGGTCCGTTCATCCATGCCCGCGGTCTCCAGGAACTCCGTACGCACGGGTCCTGGATGCAGCGCGGCGACGGTGACACCGGTGCCGGCGAGCTCGCCGCGCACCCCGTCGGTGTAGGACCGCACGAACGCCTTGGTAGCCGCGTAGCCGGACTGGCCGGGGAACGGTTGAAAACCGGCGGTCGAGCCGACGTTGAGGATTGCGCCGCGCCCGCGCGGCACCATCTGCTGGACGGCGCGGGTAGTCAGGTCGATCAGGGCCTCGACGTTGACCCGCACCTGTGCCACCTCGGCCTCCGGTGTCGAGTCCACGACCGGGCCGATGGTGCCCACGCCGGCGTTGTTGATCAGGATGTCGACGGTCAGTCCGCGGCGTTCGGCCTCCGGGAACAACTCCGCTCGGGCTGCGGGGTCGGCGACGTCGCAGCCGATGACCTCGACCCGCACGGTGCCGCCCAGTTCGTCGGCCAGTTCTCGGAGGCGGTCCTCGCGGCGGGCGACCAGCGTGACACCGTGCCCGCGGGCGACCAGCTCGCGGGCCAGGTCGGCGCCGATACCCGACGAGGCCCCGGTGACGAGCGCGGTGGTGGTCGGTGTCGGCTGTGGCAGCGGCATGGTCCGAACCTATCGCCGTACCCTCGCCTCATGAGCGTCAAGGTGGATCTCGACACACTGACCGATACGCTGCGCGATTTCTCGTTCGCCTACCTCGTCACGGTGGGCGACGACTTCCGCGCGCACACGGTGGCGGTCGACCCGACGCTGACCGCCGGCGCACTGCACATCGGCGGAGTGGGAAACAGCACGCGCCGCAACGCATCCGCTCATCCTGCCGTCACGTTGGTCTGGCCCCCACGGGCGCCCGGTGGTTACACGTTGATCGTGGACGGTGCCGCGGTCGTCGGTGACGACAGCCTGCGCGTCGAGCCCACCGGCGCGGTGCTGCACCGGCCCGCCGCACCCGGCACCGCTACCGTCTCGGGCTGCGGCGACGACTGCGTGCCCCTTTGACGCCGCTTGGCAGTTATCCACAGAACGCGCAATCGGCCTACCGCTGATCAGTGGACCTGCGCTGCTATTAGGTGGTGGCAGGGGTCGGACACATCCTCGCGGCAAACGGTGGGGTGGCGTCCACCGCGCAGCTGCGTGCCGCGGGGTGGACGCACCCACGGATCAAGCAACTACCCGAACAGGGCTGGCTGCGCCTGCGGCGAGGATGGTATGCCAATCAGGTTGCCAACCCAGAGGTCGTCCGTGCCGTATCCGCCGGCGGGGTACTGGGTTGCGTCTCGGCGCTGCGCCTTCGGCGTGTGTGGGTACCGGATTCCGCTCTCCACATCCGGTATTCGTCGCGGGCACGCCAGTCTCGTCCGGGGCTTCGATCCTGCCATCCGTATCGTCTGGATCCACCCATCGTCGGCGCGGTCGACCCGATGAACATTGCGGTCGCATCGGCGGCCAACTGCCTCGACGCCGAGGGAGTGGTCATCGTGCTGGACTCGATGCTCAACAAGCGGCTGATCGAGATCGCCGACGCCAGAGCGATCGTGGCGGCGTCGCGCTTCGCACGGCTGAATCTGGCCGAGCGATGCGATGCCAAGAGCGAATCCGGTACCGAGACGATCATCCGACTACGACTGCGAGCCCAGCGAATCCACGTTCGCACTCAGGTGAACATCGCGGGGGTAGGGCGGGTCGACTTCTTGGTGGGCGATCGACTGATCATCGAAGCCGACAGTCGCGAGCACCACCTGCCCGCCTACCAATCCGACCGAACCCGGGACAGAGTGGCGATCGGATTGGGCTACGTGGTGATTCGACTGACGTATGAGGATGTTGTCTACCGCTGGGACGTGGTTCTCGAGGACATCCTGCTGGTCATCCGCCGGCGCGCGCATCGCGGCCCCATCACGATGTCACCCTGAGGGCAGCGTCGCGCAGATATATCCATGACGGCGCGCTCAGACCGACACTGCGGCACAGCAAGGGGCACGGCACAGCAAAAGGCCCGGCCCCGCGGACGGGACCGGGCCTTTCGCTGACTGGGACTTAGAAGTCCATACCGCCCATGCCACCGGTCGGGTCGCCGGCAGGTGCGGCGGCCTTCTCCGGCTTGTCGGCGACGACGGCCTCGGTGGTGAGGAACAGCGCCGCGATGGACGCCGCGTTCTGCAGCGCCGAGCGGGTGACCTTCACCGGGTCGGCAACGCCGGCCTTGAGCAGGTCCTCGTACTCGCCGGTCGCGGCGTTGAGGCCGTGACCCGCCGGGAGGTTGGTGACCTTCTCGGCGACGACGCCGGGCTCGAGCCCGCCGTTGAGGGCGATCTGCTTCAGCGGAGCCGACAGCGCAACACGCACGATGTTGGCGCCGGTGGCCTCGTCACCGGTGAGCTTGAGCTCCTCCAGCGACGGCGCCGACTGCAGCAGGGCCACGCCGCCACCGGCGACGATGCCCTCCTCGACGGCGGCCTTGGCGTTACGCACGGCGTCCTCGATGCGATGCTTGCGCTCCTTGAGCTCCACCTCGGTGGCAGCTCCGGCCTTGATCACCGCAACACCGCCGGCCAGCTTGGCCAGGCGCTCCTGCAGCTTCTCGCGGTCGTAGTCGGAGTCGCTGTTCTCGATCTCCGCGCGGATCTGAGACACCCGGCCGGCGATGGCGTCGGAGTCTCCCGCGCCCTCGACGATCGTGGTCTCGTCCTTGGTCACGACGACCTTGCGGGCCTTGCCCAGCAGCGAGACGTCGGCGGTCTCGAGCGACAGGCCGACCTCTTCGCTGATGACCTGGCCACCGGTGAGGATGGCCATGTCCTGCAGCATCGCCTTGCGGCGGTCACCGAAGCCCGGGGCCTTGACGGCGACGGACTTGAAGGTGCCGCGGATCTTGTTGACCACCAGGGTGGACAGGGCTTCGCCCTCGACGTCCTCGGCGATGATCAGCAGCGGCTTGCCGGACTGGATGATCTTCTCCAGCAGCGGCAGCAGGTCCTTGACGGTGGACACCTTGGAGCTGACCAGCAGGATGTAGGGCTCCTCCAGGACGGCTTCCTGGCGCTCGGCGTCGGTCACGAAGTACCCCGAGATGTAGCCCTTGTCGAAGCGCATGCCCTCGGTGAGCTCGAGCTGCAGGCCGAAGGTGTTGGACTCCTCGACGGTGATGACACCCTCGTTGCCGACCTTGTCCATCGCCTCGGCGATGAGCTCGCCGATCTGCGAGTCGCCGGCCGAGATCGCTGCGGTGGCGGCGATCTGGTCCTTGGTCTCGACCTCCTTGGCCGACTTGAGCAAGGTCTCGGTGACCTTCTCCACGGCCTTCTCGATGCCGCGCTTCAGCGCCATCGGGTTGGCGCCGGCAGCCACGTTGCGCAGGCCCTCGCGCACGAGTGCCTGGGCGAGAACGGTGGCGGTGGTGGTGCCGTCGCCGGCGACGTCGTCGGTCTTCTTGGCAACTTCCTTGACCAGCTCGGCGCCGATCTTCTCGTAGGGATCCTCCAGCTCGATCTCCTTGGCGATGGACACGCCATCGTTGGTGATCGTGGGGGCGCCCCACTTCTTCTCCAGGACGACGTTGCGGCCCTTGGGGCCCAGCGTCACCTTTACCGCGTCGGCGAGGCTGTTCAGGCCCCGCTCGAGGCCGCGACGGGCCTCTTCGTCATACGCAATTGTCTTGGCCATTGCGAAGTGTTTCCTCCGGATCGGGGATGCACGTCTGTGGTCGGCGTCGGTGCCCGCGACGGACGGCTGGGGCTGTGCTCGCTGTTGCGGCCCCTGCCTCACCGCTCCGACCTAGCACTCGCCGGTCGCGAGTGCCAACTGCATTCTTAGCACTCGACCAGGACGAGTGCAAGGTTGAGAGGGCCCTATCTGGACGCCCTGAGACCGTCCAGGATCACCGTGGCCACCCCGGCCATGACGTCGGCGTCGTATCCCTGCGCCGACTTGGAGATCGCCAGCAGCGCCTTGACCTGTCGGACGTCGACGTCGGGGCGGGCGGTACCGGCCCGTTGCGCCGCTGCCAGGAGGTCAGCCAGGACGCCGAGAAAGTCCGTCTCCAGCTTGGGCGCGGCCGAGAAAACGTCGATCCCGTCCCCGGCGAGGGCGTCGACGAGGCCCTGGTCGGTGGCGCCCACCTCGATCATCTCGCGCAGGAAGACGAACAGCGCGTCGGTCGGATCTGTCGCGAGCAGAGCGCGGGCCCGCTCGAGCATCGTGGCGATGCGGTCCTCGAAGACGGCGGTGAACAACGCTTCCTTGGTCGGGAAGTTGCGGTAGACGGTGCCGGCGCCCACACCGGCCCGGCGTGCGATTTCGTCGATCGGCGCCGCGACCCCCTCAGCGGCGAACGTCTCGTAGGCCACCTCGAGGATGCGTCCGCGGTTGCGGGCGGCGTCGGCGCGCAGCGCCCGGTGCGGCTGAGCCATCGCCACCTCCCGGGAACAAATAAGCGGGGCGCGCGTTCCGTATAGTAGTGATCAACCGGGGCGGACGCCCCGTTTCCGCCATTCTAGGAGTACCGATGAGCACCTGGACCACCGCCGACATCCCCGATCAGAGCGGCCGCACCGCCGTCATCACCGGAGCCAACACCGGGCTCGGCTTCGAGACCGCCAAAGCGCTCGCCGACAAGGGTGCGCGCGTGGTGCTCGCCGTCCGCGACACCGACAAGGGCCGTCAGGCCGCCGCGCGCATCGGCGGCGACGTGACGGTGCAGGAACTCGACCTGACGTCGCTGGCGTCCATCCGCGCGGCGTCGGAGGAACTGCACACGAAGTTCGAGTCGCTCGACCTGCTGATCAACAACGCCGGCGTGATGACCACCCCGAAGGCCACCACCAAGGACGGCTTCGAGTTGCAGTTCGGCACGAACCACCTCGGCCACTTCGCGCTGACGGGCCTGCTGCTGGACCGGCTGCTCGACGTGGACGGCGCCCGCATCGTCACCGTCAGCAGCAACGGCCACAAGATGGGCGGCGCCATCCACTTCGACGACCTGCAGTGGGAGCGCCGCTACAACCGGATGGGCGCCTACACCCAATCCAAGCTGGCCAACCTGCTGTTCACCTACGAACTTCAACGCCGACTGGCCCCACGCGGCAAGACCGTCGCGCTCGCCGCGCATCCGGGCACCTCGACCACCGAGCTCGCACGCAATCTCCCCCGTCCGGTGGAGCGGGCGTTCCTGGCCGCAGCGCCGGTGCTGTTCGCTCAGACCGCAGACAAGGGCGCACTGCCGACGCTGCGGGCAGCCACCGACCCGGGCGCGCTCGGCGGCCAGTACTACGGACCCGATGGTGTCGGCCAGCAACGCGGCAATCCCGTCGTCGTCGCATCCAGCGACCAGTCTTACGACCTGGATCTCCAGCGACGACTGTGGGCGGTCTCCGAGGAGTTGACCAAGGTGGTCTTCCCGGTCGGCTGAGGCGGGCAGACTGGGCGGCATGTCGCTGGTCGTGCCGCCCTATCCCCCGCCGCGCTACACCGCCGACGAACCCGAGGCCAGCGCGTGGCTCAAGCGTGCCGATGCCCCGCCCGACTACGACGCCTTCGGGCATGTCCAGTACCACTATCTGGCCAACCAGTCCGACACCGACGGCGACTACGGGCTCTACCGCATCCGGATCGCACCCAACGGGGGCGGTCCGGGCCCGCACTTCCACCGGGGCATGTCCGAGGCGTTCTACGTGTTGTCGGGCACCGTCTCGCTCTACAACGGCGCCGACTGGGTCGACGGGCACGCCGGCGACTTCCTCTACGTTCCCCCGGGCGGCGTCCACGGGTTCCGCAACGAGGCCGACGAGCCGCTGAGCATGCTGATGCTGTTCGCCCCCGGCGCGCCGCGCGAGCACTACTTCGAAGGCCTGGCGCGGCTGGGTGAGCTGACCGACGACGAGCGCCACGAATGGTTCGTCGCCCACGACAACCACATCGTCGAGGAGCCGGGCTGACCGTCGCGGACACGCGGTCACCGGACACGCCGAGCAGAGATGCGGCCGCGGAACCGCCTGCCCTAAACTGCTTTCCGGTCCCGCAGTCGAGGACGAAACGTCGGGGAGGAGTTGTGGGTGCAGGCAGATGCAGCACCCATGTCCGGCGCTTCCGGAGCCCCCGCCGCCCAGGCGTTACGCGGCTGGCAGCGGCGTGCGCTGGTCAAATACCTGACGGCGGCGCCCCGCGATTTTCTCGCGGTGGCCACCCCGGGCGCCGGCAAGACGACGTTCGCGCTGCGCATCGTCAGCGAGCTGCTGGCCGAGCGCACCGTCGAAGCCGTCACGATCGTGGTGCCTACCGAGCACCTCAAGATCCAGTGGGCGCTGGCCGCCGCTCGCCACGGCATCGCCCTGGACCCGAAGTTCTCCAACTCCAACTCGCAGACATCCTCCGAGTACCACGGGGTCGTCGTCACCTACGCCCAGGTAGCCAGCCACCCGACCCGGCACCGGGTGCGCACCGAGAACCGCAAGACGCTGGTCGTCTTCGACGAGATCCACCACGGCGGTGACGCCAAGACGTGGGGTGACGCCATCCGCGAGGCGTTCGACGACGCCACCCGCCGGCTCGCTCTGACCGGAACGCCGTTCCGCAGCGATGACAGCGCCATCCCGTTCGTCACCTACGAAGAGGACGCCGCGGGCTTCAAGTACTCCACCGCCGACCACACCTACGGTTACGCCGACGCGCTGGCCGACGGGGTGGTGCGGCCGGTGGTGTTCCTGGCGTACTCCGGCGAGGCTCGCTGGCGCGACAGCGCCGGCGAGGAACACGCCGCCCGCCTGGGTGAGCCGCTGACCGCCGAACAGACCGCCCGGGCATGGAAGACGGCGCTCAACCCGGCCGGCGAGTGGATGCCCGCGGTCATCCAGGCGGCCGACCGACGGCTCCAACAGAAGCGTCAGCACGTGCCCGACGCCGGCGGCATGATCATCGCCTCCGACCAGTCCTCGGCCCGCGCGTACGCCGACCTGCTGACCAAGATCACCGGGGAGGTGCCCACCGTGGTGCTCTCCGACGACAAGGACGCCTCACTGCGGATCACCCAGTTCTCCGAGAGCACCACCCGCTGGCTGGTGGCGGTGCGGATGGTCTCCGAGGGTGTCGACGTGCCGCGGCTCTCGGTCGGCGTGTATGCCACCAGCGCGTCGACGCCGCTGTTCTTCGCCCAGGCGATCGGCCGGTTCGTCCGCTCCCGCCGGCCGGGCGAGACCGCGAGCATCTTCCTGCCGTCGGTTCCCAACCTGCTGTTGCTGGCCAGCGAGATGGAGGCGCAACGCAACCACGTGCTGGGCAAACCGCACCGCGAGACCCTCGACGATCCGCTGGACGCCGAATTGGCCGAGCAGAAGCGCGACGAACCGGGCGACGACGAGCAGCGCAAGATCGAGTACCTGGGCGCCGACGCCGAACTCGACCAGGTCATCTTCGACGGCTCGTCGTTCGGTACGGCCACGCCGGCGGGCAGCGACGAGGAGCTCGACTTCCTGGGCATCCCCGGTCTGCTCGACGCCGCGGCGATGCGTGACCTGCTGCGCCAGCGTCAGGAGGCGCAGCTGACCAAGCGCACCGCCAACGGTGAGGTGCCGCGACCGTCGACCCACGGCCAGCTGCGCGACCTGCGTAAAGAGCTCAACACGCTGGTGTCGCTCGCCCACCACCGCACTGGCAAGTCGCACGGCCAGATCCACAACGAGCTGCGCCGTATCTGCGGTGGCCCCCCGGTCGCCGCGGCGACCAGCGATCAGCTCAAGGCCCGCATCGTCGCGGTACGCCAGCTCTCCCAACAAGGTTAGAAACCCGCGATTCCGGGAAAACGGCGCCGACCGAAACGCCGACTAGGAAGCGGGCACATGGCACTCGGAATGGCACACGAATCCCTCACAGCATCGTCGACCACTCGCGGCGGCTGGCGGCGCTGGTCTGCGGTCCTCGGGCTGACGGTGGCCCTCACCGCGGCGCCTTTGCTGGCCGCGTGCGGATCCGAGGGAGAGGGTGGTGACGAGACCACGACCACCACGACATCCACGACATCGCAGGAGAGCACCACGACGACACCGATGACCCCGGCGCCGGCGCCCGGCGGAGCCGAGGGCGAGGAGCCCGGTGGCGGCGGCGCCGTTCCGGGCGGGCCCACCGGCAGCGGTGGACCCGAGGGTGGCAGTGGCTCGATCCCGGGCGGTCCGACCGGTGGCGGTGGACCCGAGGGCGGCGGCGGCGCCATCCCGGGCGGGCCCACCGGCAGCGGCGGACCCGAAGGCGGCAGCGGCTCCGTCCCCGGTGTCGGTAGCGGCGGCGGCGGACCCGAGGGCGGCGGCGGCTGCGTCGGCGACGTCTGCGTGACGGTGCCCGCGCCCTGACCCGGTGACTGACCTGAACTGACGCGTCGAACGCCGTCTGGTACCGAGTTCGAGCTGGGTGAGCCCGGCACGGGCGGCTACGCATCCGGCCAGCTGCAGTGCCGCGATGTGGGATCGTCAATTCGCCTGCAGCGGCGTGCATTCGGGCCGTCGCCCACGCCCTGGCGTCACCAGCGAAGCCGGACGGCCGGCGGCAGGCAGCGCGTCGATCCCGGTGGTCTCGCCGAGCCGCGCGGTGCGTCTCGGCCGAGACGACGCCCTACAGATCCAGCAGCGCGGGCAGGTCGGCCACCGAGTCGATGACGTGGTTGGGTTGCATGGCGAATTCGTCGGCAGCCCAACGGTCCAACGTGTCCTGGCGGAACTTTCCGGTGCGCACGAGCACGCCGGTCATGCCGACGACCTGCCCGGCCAGCACGTCGTTGTTCAGGTCGTCGCCGATCATGTACATCTCCTCGGGGTCCACGCCCAGCCGGCCGGCGGCCGACAGGAAGCCCTCCGGTGCCGGCTTGCCGACCGCGGTGGCCTTGCGTCCCGAGGTCTCCTCCATCCCGATCAGATACATGCCGGTGTCGACGCGCAGCCCGTCCTCGGTAGTCCACGCGGTGCTGCGGTGCATCGCCACCACCGGCACACCCTGCGCCATCCAGTCGTACACCCACGACAGCGTCAGGTGGCTGTACTCGGGACCTGCTCCCCCGAGCAGCACCACGTCGGGGCGTTCAGGCGCCTTCGGCCCGCTGAACTCGCTGGAGTACACCAGATCGATACCCGGCATGTCCTCGCCGATCTGGCCGCTGTTGACCAGGAAGCAGCGCGCGTCGGGGTAGCGGCTGCGCACGTAGTCGGCGGTGAGCACGGCCGCGGTGATGACCTCGTCCGGGCTGACCACCATCCCGGCGTCGGTCAGCAGCTGCGCGATCTGCGCGCGGGTGCGGGTGGTGGTGTTGGTCAGGTACGCGCACGCAATCTGGTTGTCCGCCAACGTGCGCAGCGTCTCGGCCGCCCCGTCGATCGGCTTCCAGGACGTCACCAGCACTCCATCGATGTCGAAGAGCACTCCACCGATAGCCATGCTGCGACAGTAAACCGCCGACGATCGGATGCAACTCGGGCCCGGGTCAGTCCCGCGCCCAGGACGTCGCCGCGAGCCACGGAGACGTCGTCGCCGCGATCGTCCACGCCGCGTCGGCGGGCACGTCGAGGACCTCGTAGCGCTTGGTTCCCGCGGCCGTGGCCGCCACCAGCGTGGCCACCCCGGCGCGGCGCTGCGGCCAGCTCTGACGCACGGTCCAGCCGACGATGCCCGGGCCCGCCACGCAGTCGCGGCGGCGCTGCATGCTGCCCGCCCGGGCCACCAGCCAGCCACCACCGACGCGGTGACCGAGCGACCGGGACCGGTCGACGGCGAGGAACACGCTGAAGGCGCTCAGCAGCACCAGCACCGGCCATACCCACACCCCGATCCCCACCGTCAGGGCCGCGATCCCGGCGCCGACGGACGCCACGACCGGCAGCGCCAACGCCCGTACCCAGCGCCGCCGGATCGCCGCCGGCCCGTGCGGTGTCAGCGCTCCGGTGACCACGTCGGGTCGCTCGATGAGGTCCACCAGCACCGCCTCGGCGGTGGCCCGCGGACACGGCGGCAGCAGCTGCGAGGCCTCGCCAGCCCCGGCGACACCGGTCATCACCGCATCCAGCCGGGCGCCGCCGAACAGCCGCACCAGCAGCGGTTCGCGCAGTGTGCCGCCCCGCAGCCGACGCATGTCGTAGGTGTGCTCGCGCACCCGCAGCAGACCGTGGGACAGATGCAGCACCTCGCCGTCGCGGCGCAGCATCAGGTTGGCGTAGGTCAGCAGCGACTGTGTGACCGACAACGCCACCGAGGCCACCAGCACCACCCCGGCACCGACGGCGACGGCGCCCCACACTCCCAGCCCCTCGGCAGCGCCCTCGCCGGCCCGCAGCACCGCCGAGTCACGCAGCGGCCGCAGCAGACCGGACTGGGAGATCACCCCCAAGGCTGCGGCGATCATCGCCAGCCCGGTGAAGGTCAGCGGGCTGTAGCGCAGCCAGGACGGCTGCCAGGCGGCCAGCACCCGCCCGGAGGGCTGCGGCGGCAGCGAGTCGGCCAACAGCACGGCCCGCAGCCGCGGGACGTCGCCGGCGGGCACCGCGTCGAGAGCGAACGCGGTGTCGCCGGTGGCCTCGCGGCCGGTGGACACCCGCAGCACCGTCAGCCCGAGCAACCGGTGCAGCAGCCGGGCGTCGGTGGACACCGAACGAATCCTGTTGCGCGGCACCGAGAGCACCGAACGCTGTAGCACCCCGGTGCGCAGCGTCACCTCCTCGGCGCCGATGCGGTAGCTGGTGGTGAACCAGCGGGCCAGGCCGTAGGCCACGATCAGCGCGACACCGGCCACCGTCCACAGCGGGTTTCCGGTCGCCGACCCCAGCACCAGGGAGCCGATCAACACCGGCAGCTGGCGCATCACCTCGTGGACGGGATGCACCAGCAGCATGCGCGGGCTCAGCCGCTGCCAGCCGTCGGCGACCGGGGTGCCGGTCACGTCGCATCCTCGGTGCCGAGCGCCGCGATGTCGGTCAGCCTCGCCACCACCTGCTGGGCCACCGGGTCATCGAGCGCCACGATGCGCCCCGCGCCCGCCGACGACGCGGTCGTCACGGTCACGTTGGTCAGACCGAACAACCGGTCCAGGGGCCCCCGGTAGGTGTCGACGGTCTGCACCCGTGATATCGGCGCGATGCGCCGCTCCTGCACCAGCCATCCGCTGCGGGTGTACACCGCGGTCGGATCGAGGTCCCAGCGGTGCACGCGGTAGCGCCACACGGGCACCACCACCACGAACAACACGATGCCCAACAGCGTGGCAACCGCGGCCAGCGCGTGCAGCCACGGCAACCGGCCGTCGAGGACGAACCACACGATCTGCGCGAGCACCGCGAACGCCCACGGGACGGCCGCGCCCAGGGCCCACACCAGCGGCGCCTTGGCGCTCGGCGGATGCGCAGGTTCTGCGAAGGTCATGCTCTCAGTATGTTGAAGCCATGAGCCCGAAGTGGACCGCCGCCGATGTTCCCGATCAGACCGGCCGGGTGGCCGTCGTCACCGGTGCCAACGCAGGCCTCGGCCTCGAGACCGCCGCCGTGCTCGCCGAGCGGGGCGCCCGCGTCGTCGTCGCCGTGCGCGATCTCGGCAAGGGCGAAACAGCGGTCGGCGAGATCGAGCGCCGCACGCCGAACGCGGACGTCGCACTGCAGCAGCTGGACCTGTCCTCGCTGGCCAGCGTCCGCACCGCCGCCGACGAACTGCGAGCCGCCTACCCGCGCATCGATCTACTGATCAACAACGCGGGCGTGATGTACCCGCCCAAGCAGACCACCGCCGACGGCTTCGAGCTGCAATTCGGCACAAACCACCTGGGCCACTTCGCGCTGACCGGGCTGCTGCTCGACCACCTGCTGCAGGTCGAGGGTTCGCGCGTGGTGACGGTGGCCAGCATCGCGCACAACATCCAGGCCGGCATCCACTTCGACGACCTGCAGTGGGAGCGCAGCTACAACCGCGTCGCGGCCTACGGCCAGTCCAAGCTGGCGAACCTGATGTTCACCTACGAACTGCAGCGCCGGCTGGCCGCCACGCAGACCCCGACCGTCGCGGTGGCCGCGCACCCCGGCATCTCCAACACCGAGCTGATGCGCCACATCCCCGGCTCGGGGTTGCCCGGCTTCTCGGCGCTGGCCGGCCTGGTCACCAACAGCCCCGCCGTCGGGGCGCTGGCCACCCTGCGGGCCGCCACCGATCCGGCGGTGCGCGGCGGCCAGTACTACGGGCCGTCCGGCTTCCGGGAGCTGGTCGGCCATCCGGTGCTGGTGCAGTCGAACCGGCAATCGCACGACACCGACGTCCAGCAGCGGCTGTGGTCGGTGTCGGAGGAACTCACCGGCGTGAAGTTCCCCGTGTGATGCGTTCCGTCGAGGAACACCGCCGGGTGGTCGCCGGCCTGATCAACCCCCGGCCGCCGGTCTCGCTGCCGCTGGCCGACGCGCTGGGGCTGGTGCTGGCCGACGACGTCGTCGCCCCGCTGTCGCTGCCCGGCTTCGACAACTCGGCGATGGACGGGTACGCGGTGCTGGCCACCGATGTCGCGCCTGCCGGGGAGAACACACCGGTGCGGCTGCCCGTCGCCGAGGACATCCCCGCCGGTCGCACCGACATCCCGACGCTGGCCGCCGGCACCGCCCACCGCATCATGACCGGTGCACCGCTGCCCGCCGGCGCGACGGCCGTCGTGCCGGTCGAGGCCACCGACGGCGCCACCGACACCGTCACGATCCGGTCCGCGTCCCGGGAAGGCCAGCACATCCGCCGCGCCGGTGAGGACGTCACCGCGGGCACCACCGTGTTGCGCGCCGGGCAAGTCGTCACACCGGCCGCGCTGGGGCTGGCCGCCGCGCTCGGGCTCGGCGAGTTGACCGTCGTGCCCCGGCAGCGGGTGCTGGTGGTGTCCACCGGCACCGAGCTGGTCGGTCCGGGCGTGCCGCTGCAACCCGGCCAGATCTACGAGTCGAACGGCGTCATGCTGGCCGCGGCGGTGCGCGACGCCGGCGCCGACGTGGCCGCCTCGCCGATGACCGGCGACGACGTCGACGCGTTCCGGGAGACGCTGCGCGGCCACGCCGCCGACGCCGACCTGATCCTGACCACCGGCGGGGTCAGTGCCGGCGCCTACGAGGTGGTCAAGGACGCCCTCGGCGGCTCCGGCGACGTGGAGTTCGTCAAGGTCGCGATGCAGCCCGGCATGCCGCAGGGCGCGGGCACGCTCGACGGCGTACCGGTGGTGACGCTGCCCGGCAACCCGGTCAGTGCACTGGTCTCCTTCGAGGTGTTCGTGCGACCCGCGCTGCGGGCGGCGATGGGACGCCCCGACGCCGAGCGACCGCGCCGCGACGCGGTGCTGACCGAGGACCTGACCTCCCCGCGAGGCAAGCGACAGTTCCGCCGCGGCGTGCTCGACGGCGACGCGGTGACCAGTTACGGACCACCGGCCTCGCACCATCTGCGGTGGCTGGCGTCGGCGAACTGCCTGCTCGAGCTCGGTGAGGATGTCGACTCGGTGAACGCCGGGACCCGCGTGCAGGTGTGGGACCTGCGCTGAGCACCCGTCACCGTACAATCGCCAGACGATGGCCAGACGCCCCGACCTCAAGACAGGACCAGCGCGGCTCGCGGCCCTGGTTCGTTCGGCTGTACCTCCCATGCATCGCGCGGGTGCGCCGTTCGTCGGCGCCAGCCTGGCGCTGGCGCTGGCCGGCCGCAACCATCGCTGGCTGCGCCGCACCGGCCTCGCGTCCGCCGCGGCCAACGCCGCGTTCTTCCGGCATCCGCCGCGCACCCCACCGAGCCGCCCCGGCGTCGTCGTCGCCCCGGCCGACGGTCTGATCTGCGTCGTCGACGAGGCGGTCCCGCCGCTGGAGCTGGGCCTGCCGGCCAGCCCGGTGCCACGGATCAGCATCTTCCTGTCCTTGCTGGACGCGCACGTGCAGCGCGCGCCGGTCGGCGGTCAGGTCGTCACCACCGTGCACCGCCCCGGCCTGTTCGGCTCGGCGGACCTCGCCGCCGCGAGCGAGGACAACGAACGCAACAGCGTCGTCATCCGCACGCCGGAGGGCGCCGAGGTGGTCGCGGTGCAGATCGCGGGCCTGCTGGCCCGCCGCATCGTGTGTGATGTCAAGGCCGGTGACACGGTGGGCATCGGTGAGACCTACGGCCTGATCCGGTACGGGTCGCGGCTGGACACCTATCTGCCGGCCGGATCCACCGTGCTGGCCGAGGTCGGCCAGCGCACGCTGGCCGGCGAGACCGTGCTGGCCGAGCTGCCATGAGGCCGCGCCTCAAACCTCCGGTCGTCAGCGCCCGCATCCTGCCCAGCGCGATGACCGTCGCCGCCATCTGCCTGGGCCTGTCGTCGGTCAAGTTCGCCCTGGACGGCCGCGCCACCGAGGCGATGGCCTTCCTCGCCGTCGCGGCGATCCTGGACGCCCTGGACGGCCGCACCGCGAGGGCGCTCAACGCGACGTCGCGCATGGGCGAGGAGATCGACTCGCTCGCCGACGCGGTGAACTTCGGCGTGGCGCCGGCGTTCATCGTCTACGGCACGCTGCTGTCCACATCGCGGATCGGCTGGATCGTGGTGCTGCTGTACGCGGTGTGCATCGTGCTACGGCTGGCCCGCTACAACGCGATGCTCGACATCGATCAGCCCGCGTACGAGAAGAAGTACTTCGTCGGGATGCCCGCCCCGGCCGGTGCGATCGGCGCGATCGGTCCGCTCGCCGCGAAGATGCAGTTCGGCGACGGCTGGTGGACCTCGGAGCCGGCCGTGGTGATCTGGATGATCGTGGTGTCGCTGCTGGTGGTCAGCACGCTGCCGATGCGCAAGATCCACACGTTCTCGGTGCCGCCGAACATGGTGGCACCGCTGCTCGCGCTGCTGGCCATCGGCGTGGCCGCCTCGATCCTGTACGGCTACGTCGTGATCCTGGCGATCATCGTGGCCTACGCGCTGCACATCCCGTTCGCGATCCGCACCCGCCGGTTCCTGGCCGCCCACCCCGAGGTGTGGCAGGACAAGCCGCGCCAGCAGCGTGCCGCGCGCCGCGCCATCCGGCGCGCCCAGCCGCACCGGCGCTCGATGTTGCGGCTGGGCCTGCGCCGCCCCCCGAGGGGGTGACGTGTCCGACCTGGACGTCGCCGACCGCGAGACACCCCGCCCGCAGCTGACGTTGACCGCGCGGCTGAACACCTCGGCGACGGACTCGCGGCGGGGCGTGGTGCGCCTTCATCCCGAGGCGTTGGCCGCCCTGGGAATCCGGGAGTGGGACGCGGTGTCGCTGACCGGCTCGCGGACCACCGCGGCGGTCGCCGGGATCGCGCCCGCCGGCATCCCGCCGGGCACCGCGCTGCTCGACGACGTGACGCTGTCCAACGCCGGGGTGCGCGAGGATGCGCCGGTGCTGGTGGCGCCGGTCACGGTGTATGGGGCGCGCTCGGTGACGTTGAGTGGCTCGGCGTTGGCCACCCGCTCACTGACCCCGGCGACGCTGCGTCAGGCGCTGCTGGGCAAGGTGATGACGGTCGGCGACATCGTCTCGCTGCTCCCCCGCGACCTGGGTCCCGGCACGTCCACGTCGCAGGCCAGCGCCGCGCTGGCGGCCACCGTGGGCATCACCTGGACCTCCGAACTGCTGACCGTCACCGGCGTCGACCCGTCCGGGCCGGTCAGCGTACAGCCGAATTCACTGGTCAGCTGGGGGGATTGGACTTCGCCCGAGCCGCGGGTGAGCGGACCCGACGCGGGTGCGGCGCGCACCGACGAGCCACCGGTGCTGCCCAGCCCGCCAGCGGTCGCGTTCGACGACCTCAAGGGCGCCCATGTGCAGGCGGGAAAGCTGACCGAGTGGCTCAAGCTCGCCCTCGACGAGCCCGAGCTGCTCGAAACCCTCGGCGCCTCGGCCGATCTCGGCGTGCTGGTGTCCGGTCCGGCGGGCGTGGGCAAGGCGACGATGGTGCGCACCGTGTGCGCCGATCGCCGGCTCGTGGAGCTCGACGGCCCCGAGATCGGCTCCCTGGCGCCGGCCGACCGGCTGACCGCGGTGACCAACGCGGTGGTGACCGCGAGTGCGCCGGACCACGGCGGCGGCATCCTGTTGATCACCGACATCGACGCGCTGCTGCCGGCCACGGCCGAGCCGGTGGCCGGGCTGATCCTCGCCGAGCTGCGCAAGGCGGTGTCCGCCGACGGTGTCGCACTGATCGTGACCTCGGCGGTACCCGACAACGTCGACGCCCGGCTGCGCGCCCCGGACCTGTGCGACCGCGAGCTGGGCCTGACGCTGCCCGACGGCACGACCCGCAAGCAGCTGCTGGAGGTACTGGTCCGCGACGTCCCCGCCGCGGCGCTGGACCTGACCGAGATCGCCGGCCGGACACCGGGTTTCGTTGTTGCCGACTTGGCCGCACTGGTGCGTGAGGCGGCGCTGCGGGCGGCCGCACGCGCCAGTCGCGACGAGGCGCCGCCCGAACTGCGCCAGGAAGATTTGGTCGGCGCACTGAGCGTGATCCGGCCCCTGTCGCGCTCGGCGACCGAGGAGGTGTCGGTCGGCGCGGTCACACTCGACGACGTCGGCGACATGGCCGACACCAAGCAGGCGCTGACCGAGGCAGTGCTGTGGCCGCTGCAGCACCCGGACACGTTCGAGCGGCTGGGGGTCGAGCCGCCGCGGGGCGTGCTGCTCTACGGCCCGCCCGGCTGCGGCAAGACGTTCGTGGTACGCGCGCTGGCCAGCTCGGGCCGGCTGTCGGTGCACGCGGTCAAGGGTGCCGAGCTGATGGACAAGTGGGTCGGCTCCAGCGAGAAGGCCGTGCGCGAACTGTTCCGGCGGGCCCGGGATTCCGCGCCCTCGCTGGTGTTCCTCGACGAGATCGACGCGCTGGCGCCGCGGCGTGGCCAGAGTTTCGATTCCGGCGTGACCGACCGCGTGGTGGCCGCGATGCTGACCGAGCTCGACGGGATCGAGCCGCTGCGCGATGTGGTGGTACTCGGCGCAACCAACCGCCCCGATCTGATCGACCCGGCGCTGCTGCGGCCGGGGCGGCTGGAGCGGTTGGTGTTCGTCGAGCCACCCGACGCCGAGGCGCGCGTCCAGATCCTGCGCACCGCAGGAAAATCCGTGCCGCTGGCTTCCGAAGGCCCCGAAGCCGTCGACCTCGAAGCGCTGGCCGGTGAGCTGGACGGGTACAGCGCGGCGGACTGCGTGGCGCTGCTGCGCGAGGCGGCGCTGACGGCGATGCGGCGCTCGATCGACGCCGCCGACGTCACCGCCGCCGACGTGGCCGCGGCCCGTGAGGCGGTGCGGCCGTCACTGGACCCGGCGCAGGTGGACGCATTGCGGGACTTCGCCGCCGGCCGCTGATCCCACTGATCCGACGTTCATACTGCGCTGACTGCGGGGTCTTCTCGCACTTCCCCGCAGTGGATGCAGTCTGAACGCACCGGAATAGATCTTGACAGTGACTAGTTGAGCTGGCATCGTCGAACTTGTCACCGTCAAGATTGCGAGGCTTGCATGACCTCTCCCACCCGCGCCGGAGACCGCGACCGCGAATCGACCGCCACCCTGCTGGGCCAGGCACTCGCCGAGGGCTACCTGGACCTGCCGGAGTACGAGAATCGCCTGCAGACCGCCTTCACCGCGCAGACGGCCGACGACCTTCGGGCGCTGACCACCGACCTGCCGGTGGCCGAGTTGCGGCGCAACGACCCGCGCCGACGCGCCGCCCGGCGGGCCGCGGTCCGGCGCAGCGTGCAGCTCCATCTCGCGGGGTACCTCGCCATGGTCGTCATCGTGCTGACCGTGTGGCTCGTCGTCGGACTGACCGCCGGCTCGTGGTACTTCTGGCCCATCTGGCCGATCCTCGGCGCGGGCATCGGACTGCTCGGGCACGCGGCTCCGGCGAAATACGCGCTGCCGTCTCCATGCCGGCCACTGCGCCCGCACGGGGCGCGTTAACCCGGGTCGCCGTATTCGTCGAACCAGTACGCGAGCCGTCCCCGACGGCTCACCGCGCGCAGTCGGCGTTCGGCCAGTTCCCGCGTCGCCGTCGTCGTCACGATCATCAGCTCATCACCGACTTGCAGACGGGTGATCGGCTCCGGGACGAACGACCGACCCGCACGAATGATCAGCGTGATGACGCTGGGATCGGGCAGTTGCAGCTCCAGCACCGTGACGTTGTGCAGCCGCGAACCCCGCGCCACCGTCATCGTCAGCAACTCGGCGCCCAGCACGTCCAGCGGCGCCGCGTCCACCTGGATCTCCCGGGTGGTGTCCCGCGTCACCAGTCGCAACCGCTCGGCGACGAACCTCAGGCTCGGCCCCTGCACCAGCGTGAACACCACCACCAGGATGAACACGATGTTGAGCAGCCGCCCGCTGCCGGGCACGCCTTCGACGATCGGATACGTCGCCAGCACGATGGGCACCGCGCCGCGCAGCCCGGCCCAGGACAGGAAGGCCTGCTCACGCAGCGGCACCCGGAAGCCGGTGAGCGACACGATGACCGACACCGGGCGGGCGACGAGCAGCAGCACCAGGCCGGCCACGATCGCCGGCACCAGATCATCGACCAGCTGAGACGGCGTCACCAACAGCCCGAGCAGCACGAACAACCCGATCTGGGCCAGCCACCCGGAACCCTCCGCGAACGACTTCGTCGCCGACCGGTGCGGCAGCCCCGAGTTGGCCAGCACCACACTGGCCAGATATGCCGCGACGAAGGCACTGGCCTCGGCCGCCCCACCGGCCGCGAACGCCAGCATGCCCCACCCGAACGTTGCCAGCGGGTAGAGCCCGGCGGCGGGCAGCGCGATGCGCCTCAGCAGCAACGCGCCTAGGAAACCGCAGGTCAGGCCGATCACGATGCCTGTCCCCAGCTGGTAGACCAGGGTCGCCGCGATCCGGACCGGGTCCAGCTCCAGCGGGACCGCGCTGAACAACAGCACCAGGATGACCGCGGGTGCGTCGTTGAAGCCCGATTCGGCCTCCAGCAGACCGCCGAGGCGCCGGGGCAGCGGAACCACCCGCAGCACCGAGAACACGGCGGCGGCGTCGGTGCTCGACACGATCGCCCCCAGCAGCAGCGCCAGCTGCCAGTCGACGCCGAGCAGCAGATGCACGCAGGTCGCCGTGACCACCGCGCTGACCCCGACGCCGACCGTCGCCAACACACCGGCCGGCGCCAGCACCTTGCGCACGTCGCTGAACCGCGTCGTCAGACCGCCCTCGACGAGGATGATGCCCAGCGCCGCGGTGCCGAGGTTCTGCGCGAGCTGGGCGTCGTCGAAACTCAACCCGATGCCGTCCTCGCCGACGAATACGCCGACGCCGAGGAACAGCAGCAGACTGGGCAGACCCAGACCGGTGGCCAGCCGGGTGGCGATGATGCTCGCCAGCAGCACGAGGCCGCCGACGAACAGCGCCACGTACAACTGGTGCAGGGTCACGGAAAATCCTCGTTCACAATTGCGTGGCGCGCGGAGAAGCTCGCCGACAGTATTTCAGGGCCGAAAGGAGCCAGCCATGCGGATCGCGGTTGCCGGAGCCGGCGCGGTCGGCCGTTCGGTGGCTGCGGAGCTGGTGGACAACGGCCACAAGGTGCTGTTGATCGAGCGGGAGTTCACCCGGTACGTGCCTGCCCGGGTGCCCGGGGCCGACTGGTTCCTGGCCGACGCGTGCGAACTGTCGTCGCTGGAGGAGGCGCAGCTGCAGAGCTGCGATGTCGCGATCGCCGCAACCGGTGACGACAAGGCCAACCTCGCCATGGCGCTGCTGGCCAAGGGCGAGTTCGGCGTGGGCCGGATGGTGGCGCGCATCAACGACGCCCGCAACGAGTGGCTGTTCACCGAGGCGTGGGGGGTGGACGTCGCGGTGTCCACGCCGCTGGCGATGGTCGCCGCGGTGGAGGGCGCGATCGACGTCGGCCGCCTGGTCCGGCTGATGGGCCTGGGCGGGGTCTCACCCACCCGGGTCGGCCCGGCCAACATCGCCAAGTTCACCCTGCCGGCGCAGAGCCGACTGGTGGGCCGGCAGGTGCGCACCCTGCCCATGCCCACCGACAGCGTCCTGGTGGCGCTGCTGCGCGGCAAGCATCTGATCGTCGCGCAGCACAGCGAGGTGTTGCGCGCCGGCGACGAGCTGTTGTTCGTCGCCGCCGCAGGGGTCGAGGACCAGATCTCGGCCATGGTGCAGGGGGCGCCGACCGTCAGCGATCGCTGACAAAGGACGAAACAGGTGCTCACGTAGACTGATCGGACCAGTTCACCGGTCCCCGCCCCCGAATCCCCGGAGTCCATGCTCGCGATACTGCTCGCCCACGCGGCTGCCGCCGTGGTGGCACCGGCGCTCGTGCGCCGCTGGGACCGACGGGCGTTTCCCGTGCTCGCGCTCGTCCCGGCCGGCTCGCTGACGTGGGTCGCGACCAACTGGCCCACCGACGGGTATCAGGCCCGCGTCGACGTGCCGTGGGTGCCCGAGCTGTCGATGGACATCGCGTTGCGGTTCGACCCGCTCGCCGCGGTGATGAGTGTGATCGTGCTGGGCGTCGGCGCCCTGGTGTTGCTGTACTGCACCGAGTACTTCCACCACCACGACGGCCGCCGGGAGGACCGGCTGCCCAGTTTCGCCGCCCAGCTGGTGGCCTTCGCAGGCGCGATGTTCGGCCTCGTCACCGCCGACAACTTGCTGCTGCTCTACGTGTTCTGGGAGCTGACGACGGTGTTGTCGTTCCTGCTCGTGGGCCACTACGCCGAGCGCGCGACCAGCCGCCGCGCCGCCATGCAGGCGCTGCTGGTCACCACCGCCGGCGGGCTGTCGATGCTGGTCGGCATCATCGTGCTGGGCACCGCGTCCGGCACCTACCTGATCTCCGAACTGGTGGCTGCACCGCCCACCGGCACCGCGGTCAACGTCGCGCTGGCGCTGGTGCTGATCGGCGCGATCAGCAAGTCGGCGCTGGTGCCGCTGCACTTCTGGCTGCCCGGCGCCATGGCGGCACCCACCCCGGTCAGCGCCTACCTGCACGCCGCGGCGATGGTCAAAGCCGGTGTGTACCTGGTGGCGCGGCTGACCCCGGGATTCGCCGACGCTCCACCGTGGCGGCCCACGGTGGTGGTCCTCGGGTCGCTGACGCTGCTCATCGCCGGGTGGCGGGCTCTGCGCGAATACGATCTGAAGCTGGTCCTGGCATACGGCACGGTCAGTCAGCTCGGGATGATCACCGTGATGGTCGGCACCGGCGGCGGCGACATGATGCTGGCCGGGCTGGGCCTGTTGTGCGCCCACGCGATGTTCAAGGCCACGCTGTTCATGGTGGTGGGTGTGATCGACCACGCCACCGGGACCCGCGACATCCGGGAGCTCGCCTGGCTGGGCGCCAGAAGTCCGGCGCTGCTGGTCATCGCGGCCGCCGCGGCCGCCAGCATGGCCGGGTTGCCACCGTTCTTCGGCTTCGTCGCCAAGGAAGCCGACTTCGAGACGCTGCTGCACAGCCCGCAACTCGGCGGCAGCGCGCCGTTCGTGCTCGCCGCGATCGTGCTCGGGTCGACGTTCACGTTCATGTACAGCCTGCGCGTGGTGTGGGGCGGCTTCGCACGCAAGGGTCAACCCGAGCCGTCACCGTTGGTGGCCCGGATGCACCGGCCCTCGGTGGTGTTCCTCGCGTCGCCGGCCGTGCTGGCCACCGCCGGCCTGCTGTTCGGGGTGTTCCCGTCTCCCCTCGACAGCGCCCTGAGCTCCTACGCCCGCACCCTGTCCGGCGGCGTCGACTACTACCTGGCGCTCTGGCACGGCTTCGGCCTGCCCGTGGTGCTGTCGGCGGTGGTGATCGGCGTCGGCACGGCGGCGTTCTTCGGCCGCCGCCGGCTACCGCGGCTGCGCAGCCGCTGGCTGTCACTCGGCGACGCCGACGAACGCTACGACGCGGTGGTAAGTGCCGCCGACCGTCTCTCGCTGCGCGCCACCGGGGTGACGCAGCGCGGCTCGATCCCGGCTATCCAGGCCACCGTCATGGCCACGCTGGTGCTGCTCCCGCTGGCGATGCTGGCGTGGGGGGCGCGGGATCGCGTCGAGCTCCGCCCCTGGGATTCGCCGCTGCAGGCGGTGATCGGCGTGCTGATCATCGCCGCGGCCCTGGGCGCGACCGTCACCCGCAACCGGCTGGCCGTGGTGCTGCTGATCAGCCTGACCGGGTACGGCACCGGCGTGGTGTTCGCGCTGCACGGCGCCCCGGACCTGGCACTGACGCAGTTCCTGGTCGAGACGGTCCTGCTGGTGGTGTTCGTGCTGGTGCTGCGGACACTGCCCGCCGAGACCAGCGCCGCGACGGTCAAGCGACTGTGGTTGCCGCGGGCGGCGTTGTCGGTGGCGGTGGGTGCGACGGTGACGACGGTCGCCGCGTTCGCCATGGCTGCCCGCGACACCGTCTCGGTCGCCACGCTGCTGCCCGATGCGGCCTACTACCGCGGAAACGGCTCGAACGCGGTGAACGTCATCCTGGTCGACATCCGCGCCTGGGACACCCTCGGCGAGGTGTGCGTGCTGCTGATCGCCGCGACCGGCGTGGCCTCGATGGTGTTCCGGCACCGCCGGTTCGGCGCCGCACCCCGGGTACCGGGTGACCGCAGGACCGAGCACGCCCCGCGCCCTTCGCCGGTCATCCTGCTGCGCGGCAACGTCTTCCGCGATCCCGCCGAACGGTCCCTGGTTCTCGAGGTCGCCACCCGCATGGTGTTCCCGCTGATCATGGCGCTGTCGCTGTACTTCTTCTTCACCGGCCACAACACCCCGGGCGGCGGCTTCGCCGGTGGGCTCACCGCCGGATTGGCGTTGTCGCTGCGCTATCTGGCCGGCGGTCGTTACGAGCTGGGCGAGACGCTGCCGCTGGACGCCGGAAAGGTGCTGGGCGCCGGGCTGACCCTGGCCGCGGGCACCGCGGTCGTCTCGCTGTTCCTGGGCGCGCCGGTGCTGTCGTCGGCAACCCTCGAGGCGACGCTGCCGGTGCTGGGTGATGTGAAGCTGGTGACCTCGTTGTTCTTCGACGCGGGAGTGTATTTGATCGTGGTCGGCTTGGTTCTCGACATCCTGCGCAGCCTCGGCGCGCGGCTCGACGACGATCTCGGCAAACAGCGGCCGGTCGCGCAGGCGGAGACCGCATGAGCCCGTCACTGGTAGGACTCATCGCCATCGGTGCGATGCTCAGTTGCGGGGTGTACCTGGTCCTCGACCGCAGCCTGACCCGGATGCTGTTGGGAGTCCTGCTGATCAGCAACGCCGTCAACCTGCTGCTGCTGATCACCGCCGGACCGTCCGGCAACCCGCCGGTGCGGGGACGGACCGTGCTGGGCCGCGAGATCACCGCTGATCCGCTCGCGCAGGCAATGATCCTCACCGCGATCGTCATCACCATGGGCGTGGCAGCGTTCATGCTGGCGCTGGCCTACCGTTCCTACCAACTGACCACCGCCGAGGAGATCGGGCGCGACCCCGAGGACGTCGCGGTGGCCGAACGCAGCGAGGACGACCACCGCGACGTCGTGACCGAGCGCCCCGCCCGCTCCCCGGGTGAGCGCGCCGATCTCGACGAGCTCTACGACGAGGAGCACGAGACGTGAGCGCCGCAGCGATCCTCATACCGCTGCCGGTGCTGATCCCGATGCTGGGCGCGGCAGCCACGCTGGTCGCCGGCCGCAGGCCGCGGGTGCAGCGGCTGATCTCGCTGATCGCGCTGTCGGCAGTGCTGGCCGTGTCGGTCACGCTGCTCTACCTCGCCGACCGCGGCGACACCCTGGTGGTCCAGGTCGGCGGGTGGGGGCCCACGGACGACGGACTAGGCCCGCTGGGCATCTCGATGGTCGTCGACCGCCTCTCGGCGCTGATGCTGGTGGTGTCGTCGATCGTGCTGTTGACGGTGCTCCTGTTCGCGATCGGGCAGGGCATGCGTGACGGCGACGACCGCCAGCCGGTTTCGATCTTCGCGCCGACCTACCTGGCGCTGGCGGCCGGCGTGTCCATCGCGTTTCTCGCCGGTGACCTGTTCAACCTGTTCGTCGGGTTCGAGGTGCTGCTGGCGGCCAGCTTCGTGCTGCTCACCGTCGGCGGAAACGCCGCGCGGATCCGGGCCGGGGTCGTCTACGTCATGGTCTCGATGGTGTCGTCGATGATCTTCCTGACCGGCGTGGCGTTGGTCTACGCGGCAGCCGGCACGGTCAACATGGCCGAGCTCGCGATCCGCCTCGACGACGTGAGCCCGGGCACCCGCAGCGCATTGTTCGCCGTGTTGATGGTCGCGTTCGGCATCAAGGCCGCGGTGTTCCCGCTGTATGCGTGGCTGCCCGACTCCTATCCGACCGCACCGGCGCCGGTGACCGCCGTCTTCGCCGGCTTGCTCACCAAGGTCGGCGTGTACGCGATCATCCGGGCGCACACCCTGCTGTTCCCCGATGTCGGTCTCAACCCGGTGCTGCTGGTGGCCGCGCTGGCCACCATGCTGCTGGGCATCTTCGGCGCCATCGCCCAGAACGACATCAAGCGGTTGCTGTCGTTCACGCTGGTCAGCCACATCGGCTACATGATCTTCGGGGTGGCGCTGGCCACCAGGCTGGCCCTGTCCGGCGCGATCTTCTACGCCGCGCACCACATCATCGTGCAGACCACGCTGTTCCTCGTGGTCGGTCTGATCGAACGACAGGGCGGCTCGGCGACACTGCGGCGCCTCGGCGGGTTGGCGGCCGCCAGCCCGCTGTTGGCGATCCTGTACCTCATCCCTGCGCTGAATCTGGGCGGCATCCCGCCGTTCTCGGGTTTCATCGGCAAGGTGGCGCTGTTGGAGGCGGGCGCGGCGGACGGCGCGGTGCTGGCCTGGATGCTGGTCGGCGGCGGCGTAGTGACCAGCCTGCTCACGCTGTACGTGATGGCCCGGGTGTATGCCAAGGCGTTCTGGCGGCCGCGCGAGGAGGCCCCGGAGGGTCAGCTGGCGATGGCCGCACCCACCGCGCTGATCGCCGACGGCGGCGGTGACGTCGAGTTCAACGCGCGCGCCGACGTCGGCAGGATGCCGGCGGGGATGGTGGCGCCGACCGTGGCGCTGATCGGGGTGGGGCTGGCGCTCACAGTGGCCGCCGGACCGATCTTCGCCTACAGCGAGCGCGCCGCCGACCAGTTGCTCGACCGACCGGCCTACGTCGGCGCCGTGCTCGGAGAACCGTCGTGAACCGCAAATACGGTCTGCGCATCAGCCTGGTCTGCTGGCTGACCGCAGTGTGGGTGCTGCTGTGGGGCACCCTCTCGCCGGCCAACATCCTCGCCGGGCTGGCGGTCGCGCTGCTGATCACGCTGCTGCTGCCCCTTCCGGTGGTGCCGGTGCAGGGCCGGCTGCATCCGCTGTCGCTGCTGCGCCTGCAGGGCCGGGTCATGGTCGACCTGGCGAAGGCCAGCCTCCAGATCGCCTGGCTCACCGTGAAACCCGGCCCGCCGCCGCAGAGTGCGATCGTGCGGGCCCCGCTGTCGGTGAAGTCCGACCTGACGCTGTCGCTGATCGCGTCGATCCTGACGCTGATCCCCGGCACCATGGTCGTCGACATCGACCAGGCCCGCCGCATCCTCTACGTCCACGTCCTCGATGTCCGCCCCGAACGCGCCATCGAAGACTTCTTCGCCCAGCTCGCCCATCTGGAGCAGTTGGTCATCGCCGCGTTCGAACGCGAGCACGAGTGGCGGCCGGCCGACCAGGAGGCAACACAGTGACCGCCATCTGGACGATCAGCGCGGTACTGCTGATCACCGCTGCCTCGATCACGATGTACCGGGTGCTGGCCGGGCCGAACACCATGGACCGGTTGGTGGCCAGCGACACCCTGATCGCGGTGGTGATGTGCGGCCTGGCGACCTGGGCGGCCTTCAGCCTGGACTCCACCGTCAAGTACGGCATCGTCGCCCTGTCGTTGATGAGCTTCGTCGGGTCGGTCAGCGTGGCGCGGTTCCGGGTGCCCGACAAGGAGGGGGACCCCCAGCCGTGAACATCCTGGACCTGATCGGTGCACTCCTCGTCCTGGCCGGATCGGTGTTGGCGCTGACCGCGGCCATCGGAGTGGTGCGCTTCCCGGACTCGCTGTCCCGGATGCACGCGGCGTCCAAGCCACAGGTTCTCGGCCTGCTGCTGGTGCTGGCCGGAGCGTCGCTGCGGTTACGCGACAGCGTCGACGTCGGCGTGCTCATCCTCGCGGGACTGTTCACTGCGATCACCGCACCGGTGATCGCGATGCGCGTCAGCCAGGTGGTGTATCGGGAAGGCACCTACCGCAAGGACCTGATGGCGATCGACGAACTGGGCGACCAACGCCCCGAAGGCTGACCGCTTGAGCGCGGCGGAAAACGGGAACCTTGCCGCCATGGTCAGCACAGTGGAAAGCGGATGCGCCGACAGCCTCGACGGTGCCGCGGCGCATCCCGCCATGCTCTCGGCGGCCAGCCTGCGCGCCGACGAGGATCGCTCGGCCTGCCCTCTGTTCACCGACCCGTACGCGAAAGATCTACTCGCGGCCGCCGCCGCACACGGGTGGACAGCTGACCTCCTTGTCGACGACATCCCGCCGGCCGCCCTCGCGGCCTACGTCGCGTGCCGCACCCGGTGGTTCGACCAGCACTTCGTCACCGCGGGGGCGCACGGGGTCGACCAGGCCGTGATCCTGGCTGCCGGGCTGGACACCCGCGCGTGGCGGCTGCCGTGGTCGTCGAGCAGCACCCTCTACGAAATCGACCGGCTTGCGGTGCTGGAGTTCAAGATCGCGGCGTTGCACGACCGCCGTGCCGAACGGGCGGTGCCCCGACATGTCCCGGTACCCGCCGACGTTCGCGCCGATTTCTCGGCCGCTTTGTCGAGCGCCGGCTTCGACCGATCCGAACCGGTTGCCTGGTCTCTGGAGGGGATGCTGCCCGGCTGGTCGGCCGGGGATCGAGCCGAGGTGGTGCGCCGAGCCGTTGCGCTGAGCCGGCCCTCCAGCCGGCTCGCCGTCGAAGTACCCGACGACGAGAGCGCCACCCTGGGAGACTGGCTGGCCGAAAGCGGCTGGGAGGTCAGCACTGTCCGCTCGACGAGCCTGCTGGACCGCTACTCCCGGTGCACGCCGGACGGCGTCGAGGATGTGTTGCCGCGCCGGACGTTCATCGAAGCGGCGCTGCCGTAGCGCGCGCTCACTCCGAGAGCTGGAACTCCACCATCGCGGTCACAGTGTCGACGGCCTCGGACAACGCCACGACCCGCTCGGCCGCGGACGGCGCTGCCAGCACCGAGTACCTGTCGGCCTGGCCCATCGGCAGCCGGGAGGTCAACGCGTACAACCACATCGCCGCCTGCCCCGACTCATCGGCACCGTGCACGATGTCGCGCGCATTGACCTGGGCCCCGCGTGCCGCGGCGATGCGCTCGAACAGGGCGACCATCCGGTCCTCGATGTCGCGGATGGCCTCCACGTCGACGGCCGCGCCCGGCTGATCCGGCCAGGTCTCCACCACCGCGCGCGGGTACGGATCGTCGGGCAACCACTCCACCACCCGGATTCGTTCTCCCATCACACATTTGAGTTGGTAGAGGCCGGGTCCCAGCTCGGCGTACTCGGTGATGTGAGCCAGCGCGCCGACGTCACTGCGGCTGTCACCCCCGCCCACCTCGCGCCCGGCGGCGATGAGGACCACCCCGAAGGCCGGGTCGTCGGCGGTCAGGCAGGCCTGCACCATCGCGGCGTACCTGGGCTCGAAAATCCGCAGCGGCAGCTCTTCGCCCGGCAGCATCGCCACCTCGAGCGGGAACATCGGCACCGTCGGCATGCTCAGATCACCAACTCGGCGATCAGCGCGTCCACCACGGCCAGCAGATCGCCGTCGTGTTCCTCGGCAACCCGGCGCTGCCGCTGATACGACGCGCCGGCCCGGTAGATGTCGGCCACCCGGGCCAGTTCGTCGCTGCACGACAGCGACTGCGCCACCGGGGACAGCCGCTCGAGCAGTGCGTCGAGGTCGTCGGTCACCAGCTTCTCGTTGCTGTCCGCGTCCTGGATGATGATCGCGTCCAACCCGTAACGCGCGGCGCGCCACTTGTTTTCCTGAACATGCCAGGGCGGCATCACCGGAAGCGTCTCCCCCGCCTCGAACCGGCGGTCCAGATCCACGATCAGGCAGTGCGTCAACGCCACCAGCGCGGAGAGCTCCTGCAGATTGGACACCCCGTCGAAGATCCGCACCTCGATCGTGCCGAGATGCGGGGAAGGCCTGATGTCCCAGCGGATCTCGTTCATGTGATCGATGATGCCGGTCTTCTTCTGGTCGGCGACGAACCCTTCGAACTCGCTCCACTTCTGGAACTGGAACGGCAGCCCGGCCGTCGGCAGCTGCTGGAACATCATCGCCCGGTTGCTGGCGTACCCGGTGTCCTCACCGTCCCAGTACGGCGAGGAGGCCGACAGCGCCAGCAGATGCGGGTAGTAGTTCAGCATCGAGGTGATGATCGGCATGACCTTGTGCTCCGACGACACCCCGACGTGGACGTGCACGCCCCAGATCAGCATCTGTCGGCCCCACCACTGGGTGCGTTTGATCAGCTCGGCGTAGCGCGGGGCGTCGGTCAGCTTCTGCGCCGACCACTTCGCGAACGGGTGGGTGCCGGCGCAGAACAGCTCCATGCCGCGTTCGCGCACGATCTGGCGGACCGGCTGCAGTGTCGAGGCCAGGTCGGCCATCGCCTCCCCGGTGTTGTCGCAGATGCCGGTGACGACCTCGACGGTGTTGCGCAGCAGCTCCTTGTGCACATGCGGGTTCTCGCCCAGTTCGGCGATCACCGACGCCGCTTCGTTGCTCAGGTCCCGGGTGTCGGGGTCGACGAGCGCGAACTCCCACTCGACGCCGAGTGTCGGCCGGGGCGACCCGGCGAACTCGATGCGGGCTCCGGCCCCGGGATCAGGACCCGGTGATGACGCCACAGGCCACCCGCGATCCGGCGTCGCCGGTCGCCAGCGTGTCCTGGTCCGGGCCCGGGGTTCCGTTGACCTGGGTGTACTTCTCCGGCGGGATGTTGCCGAAGTTGCTGGGCGACTCGTGGACCATCAGCGCGGTCCCTTCGCTGCCGGTCAGGTCCTCCATCGTGAACGCGTCGGTGGCCACCACGAGCATGGCCGAGCCGTCTTCCTTGACGAACAGGTTGGGCAGGTCGCCGCTGGCGGGGTAGCTGCTGTGCCCGGGCACCTGCAGGTGACCGCCGGCCGACAGGAAGTCGCCCGGCTGGCCACCGGTAGGCGGCGTCGAGTTCGCCTCACAGGCGCCGACCGAGTGGACGTGCAGGCCGTGGAAGCCGGGCTCGAGCCGTCCGGCTTCGGTGGTCTGCACGGTGATGGTGGCGTAGCCGTCGGAGAACTCGAAATCCGCGGTGGCCACCGTGGTGCCGTCGGCCATCTTCAGCTCGGTCGACAACGTCTCGCCGCTGCCGGCGGCCGACCCGCCGCCGTGCTCCTCGCCGGGGCCCGCCGATGGCGAGGGTGATCCCGTCCAGATCGCGGGTGTGGTGCCCGTGGTGTCCGAGGGCACTTCCCCGGGCGGGGCGCAGGCACTGAGCGCGAGCGCGGGCACTGCGAACAAGGTGGCGGCGGCGACGGTCCTGAGCATGCCCAAGAGCCTAACCGGTGACAGCCACCACAACGCCCGGTGGCTGCTCCAGAAGTTGGGGAACCCGGGGTGCGACGGGCGCCTCGAGCAGTCTGCCGATCTCCTCGGCCGCCTGCTGTTCACCCGGGGTGTCCCCGAAGAACACGGTGGTGACCGTCGTCTCCGGCAGCTCCAGGTTGCCGGTCTCGGTGACGTTCCAGTCGGCGTCGCGTAGCCGGGTGGCCGTCGCGTCGGCCGCGCCCTCGACAGTGCCGATGTTGAACACGCGCACCTCAGGGCGCTCCGGCTCGGCCGGAGCCGACGTCGTCGTGGGCGTGGTGGTCGTCGTGACGGCGGCGATCGACGAATCTTCCCCGTCGTCGGACCCGCCTCCCATCGTCTGCAACGCGATGAGCAGGAATGCCACACCGAGGAACAACAGCACCATGATGATGGCGCGCAGGGGCAGGCCCGAAGAGTCTCGCTGGTTCATCGGCGCCTACTGTATCGACACCCGGTAGCGATCAGGTCACATCGAAGCCGAGGCGACGTGCCGCCCTGGCCTTCTGCCTGCTGGCGCGCAGCCGTCGCAACCGTTTGACCAGCATCGGATCGGCCGCCAGGGCCTCGGGGCGGTCCACCAGCGCGTTGAGCACCTGGTAATAGCGGGTCGCCGACATCGAGAACAGCTCCTTGATGGCGTCTTCCTTGGAGCCCGCGTACTTCCACCACTGCCGTTCGAAGGCCAGGATGTCGTGCTCGCGACGGGTCAAGCCGTCGGTGGGTTCGGTGTCGTCCCCGGAGTGCTCAGCCCGCGCAATCGCGCCGTCCATATTGCTAATGGGACCTTTCCGACAATCGAGAATGACATCCATGTGGTTTCGGCGAGTATTCAATCACGGGTTGGTCACGGAAGTCGTCACAAACCGCCGCGAGTCGGCGGCCGAACCGCCGCACTAAGCTTGCCGGTCATGGCCGTACGACCCATCTGCATCGTAGGAGATCCCGTCCTGCACACCGCGACCGAACCGGTGCCCGTCGCCGACGACGGTTCGCTGCCCGCCGAGATCGCGGATCTGATCCAAGACCTCTACGACACGATGGACGCCGCACACGGGGTCGGGCTGGCGGCCAACCAGATCGGAGTCGGCAAGCGACTGTTCGTCTACGACTGCGCCGACGCGCGGGGCAAGACCTTGCGCCGGCGTGGGGTGGTGATCAACCCGGTGCTGGAAACCTCCGAGGTGCCCGAGACGATGCCCGACCCTGAGGACGACGACGAGGGCTGCCTGTCGGTGCCCGGGGAATCGTTCCCGACCGGCCGCGCGTCGTGGGCGCGGGTCACGGGTCTGGACGCCGACGGCTCGGCGATCACTCTCGAGGGTGAGGATCTGTTCGCGCGGATGCTGCAGCACGAGACCGGCCACCTGGACGGCTTCCTCTACGTGGATCGTCTCATCGGCCGTAACGCCCGCAGCGCCAAGCGTGCAATCAAATCGCACGGCTGGGGAGTGCCGGGCTTGTCGTGGATGCCCGGCGAGGACCCCGATCCGTTCGGCCACTGACCCGTGACAGACCTGCCCGAGGTCGGCACCCGAGTCAGCCTGCGGTACCGCCTGCCCGCAGGAGAGACGCCACCACACTCCGACGTCGTGGGACATCTCGTCGACACCGGCACGACGGTGCGGGTGCGCACCCGACGCGGTGACATCGTCGAGGTGGAGCCGGCCGACGTGCTTGCGGTGCGGGTCGTTCCGGAGATGCCTGTGCGCACGGGCGACATCCGCAATCTGGAGCATGCGGCTGCGCTGGCGTGGCCGGGTACCGAGCACGCCTGGCTGGGCGAATGGCTGGCGCGGTTCGGACACGGGAGCACGCGACGCGCCAATTCGGCTGTGCCGCTGCGCTTCACCTCATACGCTGAGATCGCCGAAGTGGCCGACTGGTACAGCTCCCGCGGGGTGTCGGCGTTGATCTCGGCGCCCGACCGCCTGCTACGGATTCCTCCGGGCGTGCCGACGGACGCCGAGAACCTGGTCATGGCAACCGATATGGATGGTGCCGTGCCGCCGCCGGCCGACCTCAGGGTGTCGTCGCGCCCGGACGAACGCTGGCTGCAGTTGTATCAACGCGAGGTACCCGTCGAGGTCCTGACCGCTGTCGTCGACGGTGAGGTCGCCTTCGCCGCACTCGACGATGCCGCGGTGGGCCGCGGCGCGGTGACCGAGGCGCCGGACGGGACCCGATGGGCCGGCATCTCCGCGGTACACGTCTCCGAGCACGCACGACGCCGCGGCCTGGCCCGCGCACTGTGCACCGGCCTGCTCGCGTGGGCCCGGGACCGCGGCGCCACCCGCGGTTACGTGCAGGTCGTCGCCGACAACACCGGCGCGCGAGCGTTGTACGAGTCGATGGGATTTCGCGAGCACCACCGGTCCCGCTACGTGCGTGCCGACGACCTGCTCGCCCACACGTAGGGTTGGCGCATGCGAGTGGCCACCTGGAACGTCAACTCCATCCGCGCTCGCGTCGACCGCGTGACCGACTGGCTGGCCCGCGCCGACGTCGATGTGCTGGCGATGCAGGAGACCAAGTGCTCCGACGACCAGTTCCCCACCATGCCGTTCGCCGCGCTGGGCTACGACGTGGTCCACTGCGGATTCAATCAGTGGAACGGCGTGGCGATCGCCTCCAGGATCGGTATCGACGACGTCGAGGTCGGCTTCCCCGGGCAACCGACCTGGAGTGACAAGCCCGAGAACGAGGCCGCTGCCGAGGCGCGGGCACTGGGTGCGACGTGTGACGGCGTGCGACTGTGGAGTCTGTACATCCCCAACGGTCGCACTGTCGATTCGCCCCACTATCGGTACAAGCTGGAATGGCTTGCCGCACTTCGCGATACCGCAGCGACGTGGTTGACCGCCGATGCCGGTGCGCAGATCGCGTTGATGGGCGACTGGAACATCGCCCCCACTGACGAGGACGTGTGGGACGTCGAGTTCTACCAGGGCAGCACCCACGTGACAGAACCGGAGCGCGCGGCGTTCGACGCGGTCGTCGACGCCGGGTTCACCGATGTGGTGCGCCCGTACACGCCGGGCCCGGACGTGTTCACCTACTGGGACTACACGCAGCTGCGATTTCCCAAGAACCGCGGCATGCGAATCGATTTCATCCTCGGTTCACCGGCGTTGGCGGACCGGGTCACCCATGGCGAGATCGTCCGCGACGAGCGCAAGACCGGCAAGAACAGGGTCGGATCACCCAGTGACCATGCGCCGGTGTTGATCGAACTGACCCCTTAGTCCGGGGCGGCGGGCCTGCGCCCCAGCCCGGTCGCGGCGTGGTTGACCCAGTTGCCGTTGTCCCCAGTGGCGTTTTCCTCGGTTGCGGCCGTCCCCGATCACGGCCTGTCTCCGTGTCACCGCAACGCACTTTCGCCCCTCCTGAGGCTGCCCTACTCGCGCTTTCTGCCCTCGCGGTTATCCCCAATCGCGTTTTCATCCCCAACCTGAGCGGGATGGTGTCGCGGGACGACTGAGTGTCCCCGGCGCCGATTAATGTAGAACACATGTTCGATTCGTCGCTTCCTGGTCCGGCCGGGGTGGTCGAGGCCTCGGATCGCGAGTTGATCGAGGCGATCACCGGCTGGTCCAGTACGGCGGCTGCGGCCCAGGCCCGGATGTTGGCCGCGGTGGCCGAACGGCGCCGCCGCGCCGAGGCCGCCGCCGACGCTGATCCGGCGCGGGCGCGCTGGGCCTGTGATCCCGTCGACGAGGCCGCCGCCCAGATCGGGTGCGCGTTGACCGTCTCCCACGGCCG
>MDTD01160303.1_pt1 | contig 48233 bp, 39 predicted proteins | sample 811221 | NCBI WGS metagenome assembly MDTD01 (sample SAMN05326646, study PRJNA326480) | marine metagenome | isolation source: seawater | place: Pacific Ocean: South West | collected 2011 | reverse complement strand
CTCGAAGCGCGGGTTGTCCAGGAGGTGGTAGATGTTCTGCTTGCGCCCGGTGAACAGGTTGTCCACGCACAGCACCTCGTTGCCCTCCGCCAGGAGGCGATCGCAGAGGTGGCTGCCCAGGAACCCGGCACCGCCGGTGACCAGGATGCGTTTGGGTTCGTCGAAGTGGGGGGTGATCATGACGGCTCCTTATCGGTGGCGTCAGCTGCGACGGCACGGCGGGCGCGCCGGAATACCAGGCGGTCGTAGCCGAAGAAGTTGAGGATGACCGCCACCACGATGCCGATCACCGCGTTGAGCCGGTATCCCATGCCGGCGAGCGAGAACGTGTAGAACAGCCCCACCCGCACCGCGGCGCTCAGAAACGTCACACCGTGAAAGCCCAGGAGCGCCTTCAGCTTGCGTGCCGCACTCCACCCCAGGCCCCGCCGCCCGACCTGCCAGGTGAGGCGACTGTGCAGAAAGAACCCGACCAGGATCGACACCTCGATACTGATCACGTTGGCGAGGTTTTCGCCCCGGACGCCGTCGAGCCCGGCGAGCTCCACCAGCCCCGTGATCGCCAGCAGCTGGCTCAGCGCGACCAGAATGCCCATGAGCCCGTAGCGCGTGAACTTTGCCAGCCCCGTGGTGTTGTACTTGAGCACGCAGTAGAGGGCGCGGAAGGCGTCGGGGAGCCCGATCTTCTTTCCTTCCTCGTAGGTGCGGCCGTGGTAGGAGATGCCCACCTCGTAGATCCGCAGCCCCTCGTTCCGCGCCATCTCCGCCACCTTGGCGGTGATCTCCGGTTCGATCCCGAAGCGGTTCTCGTAGATCGTGATGCGGTCCAGGATCGGCCGCTTGAACACCTTGTAGCACGTCTCCATGTCCGTGAGGTTCAGATCGCTCATCATGTTTGAGAGCCAGGTGAGCGCCTTGTTCCCCAGGCTGTGCCAGTAGTACAGGATACGGTGCGACTCGCCGCCGGCGAAGCGCGACCCGTACACCACGTCCGCCTTGCCGTCGATGATCGGCTGCAGCAGCCTGCCGTACTCGTGGGGATCGTACTCCAGGTCCGCGTCCTGCACGATGACGACGTCTCCCGTCGCCGCCCGGAACCCCGTCTGCAGCGCCTTGCCCTTGCCACCGTTGGTTTCGTGATACACCACCGTGTGCCGGTCCTCGTATCCTTTCAGGATCTCCCGGGTGCGGTCGGTGGAACAGTCGTCCACCATCACCAGTTCGATTCCCGTAAACGGATCCGGCAGGCGCACCGACTCCACCACCGCGACGATCTGTTCCAGGGTGGCCTCTTCGTTATACACCGGCATGACGACTGAAAGCTTCATTGGTTCTCCTCTGTCGGATCCACGAGCGTGCCGCCGTGGGCGCGGGCGCGTTGTTCGTCGGTAAAGGCGTCGGGGTTTTCCACCATGTCCAGACGGTTGTCGAGAACCTCGGTGTTCCGCGCCGGCTGGTCAAAGGGATGAACCCAGGGAAAGTGCACGAAGGAGAGCACGTTCGCCAGGAACCACACCGTGACGATGGCGCCGGAGATCGTGGATCGCGACGGCACCCAGCGCCGCGCCGGTGGATCCGGAATCGTCCGTTCCAGAAACGTCCACACGAACCAGGCCCCCAGCCCGAACACCACGATCGCCACATCGGACATCATGTAGTCGTAGTAGCGGGCGGCGGCAAAGATCTGCGCCCAGGTGGAAAACACGAACAGGCCGACAAACACGAGATGATCCCGGGTGAGACCGATACGATCGCGCCGGGCGAGTGCCGCCACAGCCAGCAGGAGCCACACCCCGAAGAACCCGGTGAGGTGGAGCAGACTTCGCCAGAGCGAGTCCATCACCTGCTGGATCGACAGGACCGGGTTCTGGCGAAACAGATCGAGCAGCCACACACCCTGGTCGTAGTTGGCCGCCTCGTGGTTTACGTAGGGAATATCCACCGCCGCGAGGTAGGCCAGATAGATCGCCAGCGGGATCAGGTGCGCCACCACACTCACTCCCGCCTCGAGCCACCGGCGCTTGTAGGCGGCGAACAGCAGAATCGCGAGGTAGATCGCGTAGTTCTGCTTGGCGAGCATGAGGACGCCGAGCCCGACCGACGCCGCGACGATCAGTCCGTACCGGGCCGCCCGCTGGCGCCGCGCCGTCGTCGTATCCGCCGCGAGCGGCTGCGACAGACGGTCGCAGACACCGAGAAACATCCACAGCACGAAGATCGGCGTGATCACCTGCAGCTCCGTGGTGTGGAACGTCGCCACAAACTCGATCGAGTGAGCGTGAAAGAGCATGAGCAGCGTCGCCAGCAGCGACGGTTCGGGTCCCATCCACCGCCGCAGGATGCGGAACATCGCCACGGCGCCGAAGAAAAACACCAGCAGCTTCAGGATGACGTACCCCGCCCCGGCCCGCTCCAGCGGCCCCAGATCGACAATCGGACTGGCGATCGTTCCCACGACCGCTCCGATCGTGTGAATCAGGAAGGGGTACGTCGGTCGGTTGATACGGTCGGTGTAGGTCCGGTACGTCTGGGGAAAGTAAGCCGCCGACAGGATCTCCACCCCCGCGGCCTGGTTGTACTGCCACATGAAGGGAACCGAGTCCACGCCGCGAAAGGAGGCCTTTTCAGGCCACGGGTTGAGCCATGCGATGTTTGAACTGACGGCGAAAATCAGGGCCACGGCGCCGGCGAGCACGAGTCGGCGTCTGGTATCGGTCACTGTGAGTCTCCTCTTGGTGATCGATACCGTACCGGGGAGGCCTCGCTTGGGCAAGGGTCGTCAGCGATTCACGCCGGGACATCGGCCTCCCGATTCCCGGCGACGGCGCGACGGACGAACCGTTTGAGGGAGGTGGACATCGACCCGTACACGAGTCGTCCGGCGGGATAGATGATCCGCCACCAGCCGAGGCCCAGGCGGAAGATCGCCGTAAGCTGCACCCAGGCGAGCTCGCGCTGCCGCCGGGCGTAGGAAAACCGGCGGTGCCAGAAGCTCTCGGGATACACGAAGTGCTCCCCAAGCACCTCGGGCACGTTGGAGAGCCGCCACCCGCGCTCGGCAATCGCGATCCAGGTGCGCAGGTCGGTGATGTTGTCGACCTCGGCGATGCCACCGACCTCTCGCAGCGCGGTGGTGCGCAGAGTGACCAGCGTGTGGGCAAAGGGAATCGCCTTGGTCATTCGGCACCGCAGGCTCCGGTCGTCGGTGGGGTGCTGGCGGATGTACCGCTCACCACGGGTGGCGTCGTCGAGGACGTACCACGATCCAACCAGACCCAGCGACGGGTCCGAGTCCAGGAGCGCCACCTGCGCCTCCAGGCGTCGGGGATACGACACGTCGTCGAAATCCTGCCGCGCCACGTACGGCGCCCGTGCGTGCTGCAGCGCGTAGTTCACCGCCCGCGCCAGCCCGACGCGTTCGAGGCGGAAGAGCCGCACTCTGGGGTCGTTGTCGGCGACCCGCGCCAGGAACTCGCTAGTACCGTCATCGGACCCGTCGTCGACGATCAGAAACTCGAAATCGGTGAGCGTCTGGTTGAGTATCGACGGCACCGCTTTGTCCACGTGCTGCATGCCGTTGTAGACCGAACAGATCACCGAAACGCGGGGAACGGGTCCGGGACCCGGGGCGGGAGTCAGTTCCATGTGGCCCTCCGACCACAGGCTGCGCGGGAACTGTCAGGAGTTGGTGTGGTCCGTGTTCGGATTCCGTGAGAGAAGCTGCGCGATCGCCTGCTCCCACCGCTCGGCCCAGTCGAAGTCGAACGTCTCGCGCCGGTCGGCTGCCAGCGTACAGACGCGCCGAAACGCCTCGGGATCATCGATCAGCGTCTGGAGACGATCCGCCAGGGCGGTGGCGTCTCCCCGGGGAAAGAGCAGCTCCTCGTGTCGCAGCATCGTGCGGATGCCCGCGGCGTCGGAACCGATCACCGGGGTCCCGACGTACAGCGCCTCCAGCACCGTGTTGGGGAAACTGTCGTAGAGCGACGGAATGACCAGGAGGTCGGCGCCGGCGACCTGCGACAGCGGCCGATCGATCCGACCGTGGAACGTCACGACATCGTCGAGACCGGCACCCGTTACGTACTCCCGGGCCCACTCCTCAAGCCCGCCAAACCCGATCACGTCGAGGTGGAAATCGCGAACGCCGCGGTGCACCAGTTCCGCGATCGCGGGAAACAGGTACTGAACGCCTTTGCGTTCGCCGAGATTGCCCAGGTACAACAGCGACCGGAGACGGGTTGGCGGACCGGACCGCGTCGGAATCCCGTCGAGCCAGGAGACGCGGAAGCTGTTGGGGATCACCACCGCCCGGTCGAGAACGCCGGGAGCGCGCTCGGCGACGTTGTCCCGATCGTACTCCGTCTGAAAGACCACCAGGTCGGCGCCATCGGCAAACCATCGCTCCAGGCGGTGCTTCCACCAGCCCAGAATCCGTCGCTGGAGACCGCGAAACAGCGGGACCCGATACCGGACGCCGCCAAATTGCAGGTACTCGTCGACAAAATTGCTGCGCAGCGCGAACACCACCGGAACGCCGAAGGCGCTGCCGAGGACCCGGGCGGCGTAGAAATTCGTTTCGCCAAAGGTCAGCACCGCGTCCGGCGCGTCGCCCAGCCGGTGTTCGATCGTCGCGCGCCCCCGCCGCACGGCGCGACCGAACTTGAGCCACTCCGGGGTGATACCGCGACCCGCGTAGGGCGAAATCACCGGGATCGACTCGCCGGCGAGTGAGAAATTCGTACCGGCACGAACGATATGGACCACGCGATGACCGCGCGCCACGAGCTGACGACTGAGTTCCGCGTAACGCTTGTGTCCGCCGGTTCTGAGTTCTGGCGCGGGAAACACTCCCACGATCGTCATGGGCGGCCTCCGTCGAGGATGCGGAGGTACGCGTCCGCCTCGCGATCGACCAGGGAGCGGTGCGCGTCCCGGGACATGACCGACCCGCGCAGCGCGTCCCGTGTGACCGTTTCGGCCGCCACGGCACGTGCGAACTCGTCAAGCGCGGCCCCCGGATACCAGAACGTCTGATTGCGCAAAACCTGGTCAACCGAGAACTCCCGGGAGGAGATCACCGCCTTATTGAACGCGATCGCCAGCGGAGACGTCCCGCTGATCTTGGTGCGGTTGTAGTGCGTCGCGTGCTCGATCGAGGTATCGATCAGAAACGCGATCGCGTCCATGTCTCTGACCGCCGCAAACATCTCATCGAACTCCCAGAACCCCTCCCGTGCCACGATCAGGTCGTCTATTTCGTGGTCCCGAAGCGCCCGGATGAACGATCGCGGCGTCCGGCCGATCAGGTAAAACCGCACGCCGGCGGCGCGAAACAGGGGCGCGTGGGCGGACACGGAATCGATCAGGCCGCGGTAGTTGCGGCGCTGCTGGTTCACACTTCCCGGGACCCCCACCCGGATGCCCCCGGCGGGCGCGGCGAGGGCCGTGGAGCGCGGCGGCAGATCGAGTCGTGGAAACTGCGCCGGTACAAAGCACGCCAGTCGGCGCATCCGTTGGGTGGAGGGACGCGCCTGCTGTGTCGCAAGGACGTCACGGGAGATAACCACGTTAGCGCCAAAGCGTGCGGTCAGCATCCGGTGGCTTCGGTCGTAGCGCTGCACGTTGTGAACGATGTGGACAACGCGCTCGGATCGAAGAAACGCGCGAACCACCCGCGCCCGCACGCGGTCCGCGATCGTCGTGAACACGATGCGCCGGGCTCCGACGCCGAGGGCCACCGCGCCGGCGAGCACAACCCCCGAGACGAACACGAGAACGCTGGGGACCCGGAGGGCACGAAAGAGGCGTCGCGTCGCGCCGCGCTGCGGGGCCGGAATCGGAATCACCCGCGAACGGGGGAGCAGGCGCATCGCGCGGACCTGTTCGGCCACAAACGGATGAGCCACCAGGAACGCTCGCCGGCCGGCCTCGCGCAGAATCACCAGCTGCGGGAGAACAACCTCCGTGTGGAGCGGTTCCAGTTGCACGACAACCACGGGACGACTACGGCGCAATGAGAGCCTCCAGGATACCCGCGGCGCGTTCCGGAAGCTCCAGAAGCTGAGTCCGGAGACGATCGAGGGCGTTCGCCGCGATGCGTTCGCGCTCCCGGCGATCGGACAGGTACCGTACCATCGTTTCTTCAAGATCAGACCCGTCCCATCGGACCGGCACGTACGTTTCTCCGGGGACAAACACGTCGGGCCACGTGTCCAGATGATCCATCGACGGTTTGACCATGAGCGATCCCGCCCGGATCGCCTCAAAGTCCCGGAAACACAGCTCACCCCAGCCAAAGGGGCTGAAGGTGATCTTCGACCGGTGGAGATCCGCAAGATACTGCCGCGGCGACACGCGATCACGGACCGCCGCCCATCCATGGTTCGAAACCGCCGCCTCCAGAGCCGCACCCAGATGTCGGCGATGGAACGCGATCGTCGGATAGCCGGGGGCACCCAAGCGCGCGTTGATGTCGATCGTTCGGGGTGTCCGGTCCGTGGGCGGCAGTGCGGTCGGCGACAGCATCCCGCGAGTGTGGATCAGAGGCTTTACGATCCGCGGCGACACCGCCGGCGTGCGGGCCAGGGCAACGCCGACGCGCTGACGGAGCCGGCGTCTCGGAAAGTCCCCCACACCGATGTTCCAGTGCACGTGGAGTTTCGCGGCGTCGGCATCGGACACGGCAGCAGGGTTGACTTCGGGATCATCCAGGATTCCGAACTCCCGGTGATAGTAGTCGGTAAAGAGTTCTCCCCCGTACAGAGCCCGTGAATAGAGGGCTCGGTCCGAAAACAGAGCCTTGTTGTAGAACCGATCCACGTAGGGCAGAACCTCCGGTCGGTGAAGCCCACCACCGGCGTTCCCGTTCAGAAAGAATATCCGTCGATACCTGGCGCGCAGCCGCTCCATCAGCGCGAGATCGGTGCGAGGTGGTTTCAGGAAACGCCTCACGATGATCAGGTGCTCGTTCGTGTCGCGGGAGAGGCACCACTCCGGATCGTCGGTAAACCGGAGGGCAACGTTGGACGCGCCGGCGTGGCGATGGAGGCCGAGAATCCACGGCGCCATCGTATGAAACAGCGAAATGCGGTCGTACAGCGCGAGGATCGTCACACCGGAGCCCATACCCGCCCGAGTATACCCGCCTCCTTGGAAAAGCGCACCCCTCGGGCTATGCTGTCGCCATGCGACGACGCATGACGATGCGGGAGATCACCGCGTCCTACTCCGACACCAAACGACAGAACGAACGGTTCGACCTGTGGCTCTACCACGTCGGCCGCCGGCTCTCCTGGCCCGTGGCGTGGGTCGCGGTCAACCTCGGGATCTCCGCTACCGGCGTGACGTTCATCTCCGCGGCCTTTGTCTGGGCGGGAGCGCTTCTCATCGCCCTGGGCGACCCGACGTGGCAGTTGATCGGCGCGCTCTGTTTTCAGCTGTGGATCATTTTCGACTGCGCCGACGGGAGCATCGCGCGGGCAACCGGTACGGGCAGCAAACGAGGCGAGTACGCCGACGCGTTCGGCGGATACTCGGTGAGCATGCTGCTGTACTCGTCCATGGGAATCGCCGGAGCCCGCACCGTTCTGGGCCTGGACACGGTCGTTCCGTACATTCTCGGGCTTCTGGGCGTAACTCCCGGGGCGGGCGAGGCGACCGGAGCGGTTATGAGTGCCGGTGGTGCCCTCGATTTCATCCCCGTGTCCACGGTGATTCCGGCTGTGGCGGTGCTCCTGGCGGGTGTCGGCGCCTCGCTCTTTTCGCTCTACGCCCGTCTGCTGTACCAGAAGTTTCTGAATATCTTCGAAGACTCGGCACGCAAGGCGCGACCGATCAAGCCGCGGGAGGACCGCTCCAATCCGGTCATGGTGGCGGCGCAGAACCTGGCCGCCAACTCGGGGTTTGCCCTTCCCCTGTCCATTATCGCCCTCGCGACGGATCGGGCGCCGCTGTACGCCGCGTTCTACCTGGTGGTGAACGGCGGCATGCTGCTGCTCACCATTCGCAGAACACTGACCAGGAAGGCCACGGCGGGACTCGAGGAACCGGGAGTCTCGTTGGACATCGCCGGTCCCGGGGCGGCGGGCGACGACGGATGAGCACCGTGCAGCCGAGCGGCCGGCCGCGGATCGCGATCATCACGCGGTCGATCGACCGTTCGCGCAACTCCGGAAGCGGTCACCACCTCCACGAGATGGTGCGCCACCTGATTCCGCAGGCATCGGACCTGGACATCCATCTGGCGCACTACCAGGACTCCGACGATCCGATCTACGATCTGGCGCCCGAGATCCGCCTCCCCGCAAACCCGTTACGGGCGGCGGCGGTCCTCAACCGCCACGAGGTGGATGTGGTGCACTTCTCGCCGCTCACGATCGTCTCACCGATCAACGGACTGCGGGCGCGGACGGTGGCGACGATTCACAGTGCCGAGCCGATGCTGCTGCCGGAGGCGTACAGCTGGATCAAGCGAGTGCATTCGCGCTACCTGATTCCGCGCTACGCCCGCCGCCTGGACACGCTGGTCACCGTCTCGGAGACCAGCCGCGACTGGTTCGCCGAGCACTACGGCGTTCCCCGCGATCGGATCGTCGTGACCTACAACGCCTGTTCTCCCGCCTACCGGCAGCTGTCGGAGACCGAACGGTCCCCGGCCACAGCCCTGGATCCCCGCATCACCGGCCCGTTCGTCTTTCACGTGAGCCGGTTCTCGGAGCGCAAGAATCCCTGGACGATGCTGTCGGCGTTTGCGGAGCTGGTCTCACCCGGGAGAGGACGCGGCGACACGACCGATCCCGCCGGCGGTGCCGGCACCACTGCCGGCACTCCAGGGCTCCCCCGTGACCTGCAGCTCGTACTCGCCGGCAAGGGCTGGGACGATCCCTCCGTGTGGCAGCGCGCGCGGGAACTGGGCATCGCCGATCGCATGGTCACGCCGGGGTTCGTGGACGAGGAGACGGTCGTGGGGTTCCTCAACCGGGCGGAGGTGTTCTGGTTTCCCTCTCTGAGCGAGGGCTTCGGCATGCCCAATGTGGAGGCGATGACCTGCGGGTGTCCGGTGATCACCAGTGCGGTGTTCGCGATTCCGGAGGTCGTGGGTGAGGCGGCGATCGTCCTCGAGGATCCGCGGGATCACCGGGCGCTTGCCGACGCGACGGCGTCGGTACTGAGCGACGGGACCCTCAGACAGCGCCTGGTTCGGGACGGCCTGGAGTGGAGCAGGCGCTACGACTGGAACGAGAGCGCGCGAACGCTCGCCAACGTGTACCGGAGGCTCGCGGGCCGACCGGAGCAGAGTTGAGCCGGGGCGGGCGTCTTGCAGCGCCGTCTCTGGCCCGCCCCGCGGGCCAACGGGGTCTACTCCGCCGCAATCCCCCGCCGGTACAGAAAGTCGGTGAACTCCAGGTCCGACGGCGCGTCGATCTCCATCCACCCGTTGCGAATGAACACCGCGTGCAGCGGGGTCAGATTGTCGGCGATCAGCTGCAGGAAGCTGGTCATGTACATGTTGTCGTAGTCCTTGCCGTCGTAGCGGGCGCTGTGGTCCAGGCCGTGGTAGAACGGCCTGATCTCGGAGAGCGCCTCCCGGGTGAACTTCATGAGACCGATATACTGGCCCTGGATCTCCTCCAGGCTCTGCGGCTTCTTTCCCAGCTCGATGATCGTGCCGTCGTCGCGCAGCTTCATCGTTTCGGCGTCGATAATCGGGTCCTCCTGCCGCGCCGCCCAATAGCGCTGCCACGCCAGATCCACCACCACGCTCACGGGGTGCGGGGCGTCGATCAGCGCCTGCAGGACGTCGGGCTGGTATACGATATCGCCGTAGGCCACGATCAGATCGTCGTCCATGATCTCTTCGGCACAGAACAGCGTCGCCACCATGTTGGTGCGGTCGTAGTCGGGGTTGAAGTGCTTGGTCACCCCGGGGTAGTCGATCGCGTCCTCGCGATAGCCGGTTGCCACGTGGAGATCGGTGAGCCCCACCTCGCGGGCGGTGGCGAGCTGCCGCTCCAGCAGCGGCGTACCCTCCAGCGGCACCATGCACTTGGGAATGTTGTCGGTGAGGGGGCGCAGGCGCGTGCCCTGCCCCGCGGCGAGTACGATCAGTTTCATGGCAGTGCTCCTGGGCCAGCGTATCAGGTCTGCAGGCGCCCGTCGAGAAAGGTCGCGAGCAGGCGGCTGTCGTACGCCCGCTCCTGCCGTTCCGGGTGCCACTGCACCGCCGCCACCGGTTCGGTGGGGTGGTAGAGCGCCTCGATGAGGCCGTCGGGGCTGTGGGCGAAGGCGCGAAGATCCGGCGCCAGGTCCTCGCCCCGCACCGCCTGGTCGTGAAAGCTGTTGCACGTTGCGCCACCGAGCAGCTCATGATCCGAGACGAGCTCGTGATCCTGCGCCACATGGCCCTCGATGCGCTGCGTAAGGCTCCCCCCGAAGAACACGTTGATCGTGTGCAGGCCGCGGCAGACGCCCCACACGGGGATGCCGCGCTCCAGCGCCCCCTCGATCAGGCCGTACTCGACGCGATCGCGTTCCGGGTACACCTGTGACACCCTGCCGGGTCCGCCATAGAGGGCGGGATCGACGTTGTTGCCGCCGGTGAGCACCACCAGCCCCACGCCGGCCAGGTCCAGGTACGGACCAACCGCCCCGGTGGACGTCGGCACCGGGATCACCATCCAACCCTGGCGTTCGAACCAGCGGACGTAGTCGTAGGCCAGTGCGGACCGCTGCTCCAGGTAGGATTGCTCTTCCGTCACGCGTGTTGATATCAGCGCCAGTCTGTTGGGCGTTGCACTCATCGGATCACCTCGATTCGCCGCCCGCCGCAGTCAAGACGGACGAGCTCGGCTTTTTCCAGCCGTTCAAATATCGCTTCGCCGCAGCCGATCGCAGCGGGAATCTCAAACTCGGCACACCGGATCGCCATGTGGCTGTTGGCTCCGCCGAACTTGGTGACCAGCGCCGCGATCTCGTGGCTGAAGATCCAGTCGAACCCGGGGTCCGCGTTCTCGATCAATACGATGGTGCCGGCGATCTCGGGGTCCACACCGTGCACCCGCCGTGGCGTGCCCTGCACCACCCGCTGGGTCACGTAGTTGGGGCTCTCGTCGGCGATCGCAAAACACTCGATGTCCCGGGGGTCGGAGATGACCGGCGGCATCCGTATGGCGGTGGTCACCAGGTGCCGGCGACGTCGCCGGTCGACAGATGCCTTCCACACCGACGCCAGCCCCGCCGGGCGGCTGGCTCCGCTCAGCGCCAGCACCTCATCCACGGTGAGATAGCTCGCCTCATCCCGGCTCAGCCCCTCCCCGGCGGCGATATCGGCGATAAGGTCCACCGCCAGGCTGAGGTTGCGGGTGAAGGCGAACTTGCCCGCCTCCCTGCCCTGAACCGCCGCCCGGATAAACGTCAGCAGGTCGGTAGCCGTGATCGCCGCGCCACCGCTGATCGCCCCGCCTCTGGCACGCACGAAGCCGGCTGCCTCCAGCTCCCGGTCGATCAGACGCTCCTCGTCATCGGTGAGCCGGAACGTCGGAAGCTGCTCCGGCTCCGGTCGCCGCTCCAGGTCCACATACTGGTCGAACGCCTCGTGGTACGCCGGGCTGGTGATGTCGTAGGTCCCCGGGCGCAGGTGGCCGTAGGTGGCGATCAGCTCCTCCCGGGACGCCGTCGCCAGATCGCGAACGAACTCCTTGGCCACCGTTTCGATCGACGAGAGAAACTCGTCCACCCGCTCCTGTGACAGCAGGCCGCGCGCCACCAGCGAGCGCAGCTGGATCACGCCGACAAAGGCAAACCGCGCGAGGTTGCTGAACGGGAGCGTGCCGTACTCGCGGCAGTCGTCGAGGAGCACCGCCAGCGCCGCCGCCGCAGACACCTCGCCACGGTCCAGGGCCGTCACTACCGCCGCGCGGCGTCCGTCGAGGCGTTCCAGGCGCCGGAGTTCCCCGGCAACGCTGATACCCTCGCCGGCGATGATCCGCACGGTGAGGTCGCGGTACGCGCCGGCCAGCGCCTCGCGGTCGGTCGTGTCGAACCCGGCGGGTCCGAGAATGTGGGTCAGGCGCCCGTCGAAGTCCAGATCGTAGGCGGTGGGCATCACCTGGAACTCCACCTTGTCGTGGAGCTCCGGGTGCGCCGCCAGGTGGGCAACCGCCGCCTCCACCAGCCGGTCGGCGATCGAATCCGGCAGCGTCGCCGGGGTGAAGCTGGAGAAGCTCATGCGGATATCAACGTACGGTTTGCCGGCGAGGTCGACGATCCCGGGACGCGGTCGCGTGGCACGGTACCCGCACTCCTCACGACTCCGGCCCCAGATCTCGTCGGTAATGATGTGGCGGTAGAGACTGAACGCCAGCGGCCGCGGGTTGATGCCGATAATTTCCGCGGGGTTCCAGTCGGGCATGACACCCCACGCGACGCGTCCTCCGGAGAGGGCGGTGCGGTCGCGGGCGTCCAGGTCGAGGAAGCGCGCGACGTGGGCCAACTCGTGCCCGACATCCGCCGCCGACACGCGGAGCTGATCCTTGTGGGCCGCGATCGGCCGGACCTGGAAGATCACCACGTCGTACCCGGGGCGTGCATCGGTGGCGTGGGTGCTGTCGGCGGTGTCGGTCCTATCGGCGGCGTCGGCCGGTGCGTCGCGGCGGACGGCGAACTCAACGTCCAGACTCCCGTAGCCGGTCTGACGCTCGATCTCGCGGAGCGCCGCAACCACCGCCGCCAGCGCCGGGTCGTCGGGGACGACATCGCCGTTTTTGTGAACCACCAGCGTCCGGTGCGCCGCGTCGGCCCCGGAGGTGATCGACTCGGTGGAACCGGAGGTATCGTAGTTGATGATGTAGTACGGCGCGCTCGACTCGAGATCGGCGGTAAACGCCACGCCGCTGAGCGTCACACCGCGAAGCATCGGCTGCACGAGAATCTGGTTGTCGGGGTCCGCGTCGTCCACGGGACCGTAGCTCTCCGCTACCGCGTCGATCGCGGCTGCGAGCGCCGCATCCTCGTCCACCGGCACATCGAGGACGCTCTCGTAGTTCCCCGCCATGGAGGCGTGTTCGGTATCCTCGTTGAGCGCGCTCGACCGCACCACCACCGTGCCGCCGGCGAAACGCCCCTGGACCGCAGCAAGCACTCCGTCACGGTCGGCGACCCAGTCGCCGACGCGGGTCACGTGTTGCGGCAGGACTCGGGCCGACTCCAGCCGACCGCGCAACCGCTCGAGCGTCTCCGCCTTGGTGCCGAAGCGGAAGCGCGCGAGGTCCTGCTCGCTGTCGAGCTCCGCCCAGGCCCCCTCGAAGTCCACCACCCGGGAAGCACCCGCCGGCAGCTCCGCGGACACGGCGGAGATGAGCCGGTCGATGCCCGCCGAGGGATCGTCGGCGAGGATCGTGCGCGCGATCTCCATCGCCCGGGGCACGTGACGGACGCGGAGCGCGAACATCCCGGCGAACTCCCCGACGAGCGACCACGGTGCGTCCGCGGCGGCGATGTCCTGACGCGATACGCGGATCCGGCCCGTACCCGCCGCGAACACCTTCTCCGCCTCCCGCCGGAGAGCGTCGGTGCGCCCCTCGTAGCGCGTTGCCCACCGCGAGTCGGTGGCCACGACCAGATCCTCGTGGGCGGCTGCCAGCGCCGCCGTGCGGTCCGGGTCGAACACGACGTCGCTGTAGGCGACCAGCACGTCCTGCGTGAGTTCGCCGGCGGCCTGGATAAGCGAGGCCAGGCTCCCCGTGCGCTGCCACGCCGGGTTGTAGTAGTACTTGAACCCCGGATACGCCTGCATGATTGAGAGAATCTGATACCCGCCGACCACCGCAACCTGGTCACACCCGGCGGCGCGGCCGGCGGCGACGATGCGATCGAGGACGGTGGAGGACTCGTCGAAGCGGCGAAGACACTTCGGCGGCGGGTCGGCGTAGGCGTCGGTGGTGTTGGTGGCCCCGGCGGCCAGGACAATCAGCTTCATGTTGGCTCCGTTTTCATCTGCGCCTCGCTACCAGATACCGGCGAACTCCTCGGGAACGCCGATATCGACCTTGCGCCCGTGTACCGGGACACCGCGCATGCCCGCCTCCGCGCGCAAACGGTCCAGCGCCCCGGTCAACTGCAGTTCGCCGTGCTCGTATTCCCCCGCCGCCTCGGTCTCCGCGAGAATGGCGAGCAGCCGCGGCGGCAGGACGTAGAGTCCGAACACCGTAAAGTAGCGGTCGTCGCCGAGGCCGTCCACGCGCAGATACTCCCGGGCGTAGTCCAGAGAGGGCTTCTCCTTCAGTTCCGATACCGTCAGCAGCGGGTGCGGACAGTCCTGGCCGGTTCCGAGGGAATCGGCGTCGACGCAGCCCTCCCACGTCCCCGACACCGTTCCGAAGCGACCGATCTCGGTCTCCGGTGTCTCGGCGAGCCCGATCAGCGCGCCGTCCAGGCGACCGTAGGCGGCGACCACCTGGCGATAGCAGTTTTCCACCGACTCCCCGGCAACAAAATAATGGTCCCCCAGCACCAGGAGAAACGGCTCGTCACCGATCCACTCCCGGGCGGAGAGCACCGCGTGGCCCAGACCGCGCTGTTCCGGCTGCGGCAGCAGCGTCACCCGGGCGCCGGCGGCCTCGATCTCGCGGGCGCGCTCCTGGTTCTCCCGGCTCAGCTTGGCAAACACCTCCGGAGACACCGGTTCGTGCAGGAGTCTTCGGAATGCCGCCTCCTCCTCCGGCTGGATGATCAGGGCGATCTCCTCGATCCCGGCTGCCACCGCGTCGAGAATGTGCGCCACGATCAGCGGCACCATGCGGCCGGAGGCATCGCGCACCGGCATGAACTCTTTGCGAATCACCTTGGTCATCGGGAACAGACGCGTGCCGTGGCCGGCGGCGGTAATCACCGCCTTGCGCACCCGCTTGGTCGCCGGGACGGTGAGCGCGAGTCCCTCCATCCCGTACTCGCGCTCGAGCAGGGCGATCGCGGCATCCTGCGCGGCCTCGTCCGTCACCAGCAGCTGCGCCGTGCCGTCGCCCTGGCTGCCCACGCCCTTGGCGCCGAGCACCAGCTTTGAGAGGTGCGCGTCCCCGCCGCCGGCGGCATCCAGCAGGCGATGGAGCACCGGCGAGGTGAGCTCCTCGGGACAGGCCGGCTGCATCGCCGCGTCAAACGCGCGCTGCGCCTCCGTCATCAGCTGCCCCAGGCGTTCCACGTCGCCGTCGGCGATCGCGCTGCGCGCCGCCGCCACGATCTGTTTGTTTTCGGCGCCCAGGTACGCCTGCACCGCCTCCTGCACCGCGTCGTCGGCGAAGGGATAGGCGCGGTTGAGGTCGGCGAGAATCCTAACCGTGTCCTTTTTGGCCTTGAGATCGACGATCACGTAGTGCAGCGGTCGCGCCACGTGGAGTTCGTCCACGTCCAGGGCGTCGCCGTCGAAGCGCATCTCGATAGGGCGTTCGCCGTAGGCGCAGCCCTGGTCCATGCGACCACAGCGACTGGGAGTCGTGATCTCCCCGCGGTACGCCATCTCCATCTCGCCGCGCACCGTCATCTTGAGGTCGTAGGCGCGGTTGAACGCCCGCGCGGTCAACACACAGACGGCGGCGCTGGAGGAGAGGCCCTTCCTGACGGGGAGATCGGTACGGTAGTTGTCGATTTCGATGCCGTCGACGTGGTAGTGGGTCAGCACCTGGTACGCCACACCGGCGACGTAGGAAAAGAAGCCGCCGGCCTCGGCGAGTTCCAGAAGTCGCCGCGGTTCCAGCGGCTCATCGAGTGTGACTGTGTCGCCGGCGGCGTCGCGGGTGGTAAACACCAGACGCCCGGGCCGCGTGCGGACCCGGGCGTAGAGCCCCTGGTTGGTGCCGGTGATGATCGTGTAGCCACGACCGACCGCCGAGTTGATGCGGCGGTACCCGCCGGCCCAGTCGCTGTGCGCGCCGAAGAGGCAGATACGCCCCGGTACAAAAAGTTCCATCGGTGGCACGGATTATAGACCGAAGCGGAGCGTTGTGCGACGGGCCGGGGGAGCGTCAGTTTGTGATGTTCAAGGTGTAAGAGCCGGTCTTGCCTTCCTTTTCCTTAACCACCAGATAGTAGGTCTTTCCGGGCGTCAATTGTGCGTTGGCGGTATCGTTCGCGGTTCCTGCATTCTCGCTCGACTGGACAGATGTCCCCCCGGTGGTCGCGGATGTCTGGCTTTCGTACAAGTACCAGTCGGTACTCGTTGTCATGGAGCTGACCGCGATATTGTGGACTCCACTCAGGTTGCTGCCCGCTACGAATGCATAGTAGTTGGATTCGTTGGCACCAATTGACTGGCCGGTGTACTCGGTCCCGACCTGTATGTCAGTGAATAGAGACCCGCCATTGGAGTCAACAATCAACACACAGGAGCCAAGAACGGCGATCACCGCCGCCAGCGCTCCCAGTTTCAGGTATCGTTTGGTTCGAAGCATGTCTGTTCCTCCATCGTTGCTGTGTGGTGTACAACACCGGCGTTCACCGGTGGTGACACTGTATCGCGAAATTCGTGGTTTTCAGCCCATCTGTACCCCGATTGTAGGCCCGTGGTACGATGTTTGCCACCACTCTATCCACATCGGAGGGTTCCGAATGATCCAATACCAGCCGCCCCGGCGCACCGGATTCGCGTTTCTGGCGATTCTGTTCGTCGCAACCGTTCTATCCACCGTTCCCGTTGCCGCCCAGGCCAGCGCAGATCCCCTCGATCCGATCTACGAATGGTTCGACGTATGGGAAGGCAGGGGATATCTGCCCCAGATGCCGGTGTTCCGACCGTACCCGCAGAACGTGATCGTCTCGGCGCTGGAACGCGTTGTGCAGGTCGGTGACGCCGAGTCGCGCACCGTTGCCGAGGACCTGCTGGAGCGCTTCGGCACACCGGTGAACACCGAGTTCCGAATGATCCAGGAAACACGGACCCAGAACGGCGACCTGTTCCACGCCAAGGGAGCCGTGGAAGCCGCCATCCGCGGCCGGATCAGCGACACCGTGACGGCGGCGGGCAGCATCACCGGGGTGATTCTCGACGTCGAGGACGGTGAACTCCTCCCCTACGGTCAGCGGACCGACTGGGACGTCACCGACGACTGGTCGACGATCCCCTTCCCCGGCGGCCGCGACGTGGCCGCGCTCAATCAGGTGCACTCCTCCTTCGCCTGGGGAACCGACTCCCTCTATCTGCACGCCGGAATCATGCGGCGCTCCTTTGGCCCCTTCCACGATGACGGGGTGGTGTGGAGTCCCTACGCCTTCCAGTCTCCGGGGTTCGTGGCGTACTGGGATGCCGGCGACTTTCGCTTCTCCGCCGGCCTCTTCTCCCTGACCGCCACCCAGCTCTACGAGGAGCGCACGCCGTTTAACCAGGATTCGGCCAACACCGATGTGATCGCCGAGGCCGACTTCGCCGGTGCGGAGTTCGTCCTGGCGCCGGAGGAGTACCCCGGCAAGTGGGTTTTTCTCCAGGATTTCCGCTGGCAGCCGCGCCCCTGGCTCGACCTGGCGTTCTTCGAGTCCGTCACCTGGGGACCGCGCTTCGAGCTCGCGTACCTCCTGCCGCTCAAATGGTCGTTCAACGCCCAGGGCAACGTGGGCTTCGCCGACAGCTCCAAGATGGGCCTGAGCGTCGCGGTCCGGCCGCGGCGGGATCTGGAGATCCCGGCGGTGGTGTACGTGGACGATGCCAGCTTCAACGATCTGGTCCGTTTCGACTTTGACACCAAGCTGAAACTGGGCCTGCAGACCGGCGCGATCTGGACCCCGGAGCACCAGCTGCTCCAGCGGGTGAGTCTGGACTACCTGGCGCTGCTGCCGTACATGTACACCCACGACAGCGCCGGCGGCCTCTACGAGCCGGTCCCAAACTACACCAGCTATACCCACCAGGGCAGCAGCATCGGCCCCGGACTGGAGCCCAACTCGGACCGTCTGCAGCTGCAGGCGACGATCCGCCCCACCCGGCGACTGCGGGCCACGGTATCCGGTCGTCTCATCCGCCACGCCAACGCCTCGGAGGGAGTCGCCGACCTGGGCCTCGCCGGCAACGACGGAACGATCACCGACGATGGCCGCTACTACCACTTCGTGGTTGACGGTTCCGACATCTACGTGGAAACCGGACGGCTCTCCTTCCAGGACGATCTGCGATTCATGACGCAGGACAACATCGAGACGGTCTTCCAGACCGGCCTGGACCTCGCCTACACCGTGCCCATGCCGGGCCGGGCGAGACTCTCCCTGGAGGCGGGGTACGAGTTCGAGTACGTCCGGGACCCGATCTCCTGGGAGGCCACCGGTGACACCGCCCCCGGCGTCAAACGCGAGGACACCGACCCGACCCCGCCCGATGTAGTGGTCTACGGCGTCGTCACCGGCGACGACGAGATCAACCACTACGCGAGCCTGCGGGCGGTTCTCAGCTTCTGATGCGACGCGTCCTGCACGTGATCACGCGCCTCGCGAACGGCGGTGCGGCGGAAAACACGATCTACACGGTCAACGGGCTCGATCGGGCCCGGTGGGCCGTGGATCTGGCGATCGGTGGACAGCCCGGTTCCGATGAGGACGACCAGGTGGAGAAGCTGGCGATCGCCGACGACGTGACCGTGCACCGCATTCCGACGCTGGTGCGCAACCCCGGCCCCGGCGAGGTTCGCGCGCTGGGTGACCTCCGGCGGCTCATTCGCGCCGGCGGCTACGACATCGTGCATACCCACGGCGCCAAGGCCGGGGTGCTGGCCCGCATGGCCGCCCGCCGCGAGGGCGTCCCGGTGATCATCAACGGTATCCACGGCCACACCTTCAGCCCGCAGATGAGCCCGTTGGCGCGCGTCGTCTACCGGACGATCGAACGCCGCGTGGCGCGCTACACCTCGCACTTTGTATCGGTGGGTCAGGATCTGCAGGACCAGTACCTTGCCGCAGGAGTCGGTGATCAGGAGAGGTTCTCGGTGATCCACAGCGGCATGGAACTGGCGCGCTACACCGATGCGAGCCGCCTCGATGCCGCCGGACGCGCGGCGATCCGTGCGGAACTCGGCATCCCCGCCGACGCGGTCGTCTACGCCAACATCTCGCGTATGGAACCGCGCAAAGGGCACCGCTTTTTCATCGACGCGGCGGCGCAGGTGGCGGAAGGCGCCGGGAACGGCGACGCCGCCAACACCAGTTCAGCGGCCGCCGCGCGCGCGTCGACATCCCCCGCAGAAGCCGGCGCGCCGTGGTTCGTCATCGTCGGCGACGGTCCCGAGGAGCCCGCCCTGCGGGAACAGGCCCGGCAACGGGGTATCGCCGACCGCGTGGTCTTCACCGGCTACCGCCGCGATGTGGAACGGATGTTCGCGATGTGCGATGTGGTCGTTCTGACCTCGCTGTGGGAGGGACTGCCGCGGGTCCTGGTGCAGGCGGCGGCCACCGCGCGGCCGGCGATCTCCTTCGCCTGCGACGGCGCCGGCGAGATCATCGAGAACGATGTCAACGGATGGGTGGTACCGATGCGCGACACCGACGCCGTGGCCGAGCGCATGCAGCGCCTGCTCCACGACCCGGACACGCGCCGCCGCATGGGCGCCGCAGGGCAGTCGAAGGTCAACGACAGCTGGACCGTGGAATCGATGGTCGACCGGATCGACGCGCTGTACCGCCGGCTCCTCGACGGCAGCGGGACCGATCGGGATCGCAGCTGAGGGCGAACGCCGGCCGCGCGGGCGCCACCGCCGTCGTTGCGTCGCCCTACAGCATCTTTTCCAGAAAGGTTCGAATGCGCGGGTGGTCGGGGTCGGTGAAGAGCTTCTCCGGCGGTGCGATCTCCACGATCTGTCCGGCGTCCATGAACACGACGCGATCGGAGAGTTCCCGGGCAAAACTCATCTCGTGGGTCACCACCACCATCGTCATGCGCTCCCGCGCCAGGTCCTTGATGACGGTGAGCACCTCGCCCACCAGCTCGGGATCCAGGGCGCTGGTGGGTTCGTCGAAGAGCATGATATCCGGCTGCATCGCCAGCATCCGCGCGATCGCCACGCGCTGCTTCTGACCGCCGGAGAGGTAGGCGGGGTACACATCGCGCTTGTCCGCCAGCCCCACGCGCTCGAGCATCTGCTCGCCGCGCTCCACCGCCTCCGCCCGCGGCATGCGCGCCACCACGATCAGCCCCTCGATCACGTTGCCCAGGGCGGTCTTGTGCGGAAAGAGGTTGAAGTTCTGGAACACCATCCCCAGCCGCCGACAGCGGTGACGAATCTTTGACTCGGAGATCGACTCCTGCCGCCCGTCGTGCTCGCGGGCGATCGCCTGCCCCTCGATCTCGATCGTACCGCGGGTGGCGGCCTCAAGGTGGATGAGGCAGCGCAGCATCGTGCTCTTGCCGCTGCCGGAGGGACCGATCACCGAGACGATCTCACCGGGGGCCACGTCCAGGTCGATGCCGCGCAGCACCTCGAGGTCGCCGAAGGACTTGTGCAGGGTGCGGACGCGGATGGCGGGGGCGCCGGCGGCAGGGTCACCAACGGTCGCGGGACCGCCGGCCGCGGCATTGCGCGCGGTCTGGTCACTCATAGACGCGGTACCTCTGTTCCATGCGGCCGAAGAGCCACACCAGCCCGTAGTTGAGCACCAGGTAGATCACTCCGGCGATGACGAAGGGACTGATCGTGAAGTCGCGGCTCACCACTTCCTTGGAGTTCCGCAGAATCTCTCCGATGCCCAGGACCACCACCAGCGCCGTGTCCTTCACCAGGGTGATCGCCTCGTTCGCCACCGGCGGCAGGACGCGCTTGAGGGTCTGGGGCAGGACGATGCGCACCATCGTCTGGCGATAGGTCATCCCCAGCACCCGGGCGGCCTCGTACTGCCCGCGGTCGATCGACTGGATGCCGCCGCGGAAGATTTCCACGAAGTAGGCGGCGTAGTTGATGATGAAGGTGAGCGCCGCGGCGGTGAAGCGTTCGAAGCGCAGCGCCGGAATCATGAGCGGCAGCCCGTAGTACACAAAGAAGAGCTGCAGCAGCAGCGGCGTGCCGCGCACCACGGAGGTGTACAGCCCAAGCGGGAGCGTCAGCACACGTCGGCCCGACACCTTCCCCACCGCCCCCAGGAAGCCCAGGGGCAGCGAGAAGATCAACGTGAGCGCAAAGAGGCGCAGCGTGATGCCTGCGCCCTGCAGAATGTAGGTTGTGGTGTCGAGCAGATAGGTCATGCGGTGCCCGCGGAATCAGCGCGGCAGAAGGATGTCCTCGCCGAACCAGCTCCGGGAGATCTCCGCGGCGGTACCGTCGGCGACCATCTCGTCGAGAATCTCATCGACGCGGTCGCGGAAGGCGTTCTCACCCTTGCGGAACCCGATGCCGTACTCTTCCTCGGCGAAATACTCCTCGGCAACGGCGAAGGAACCGGGGCGCTGAGCGATGTAGTAGCGGCCGAGGATCTCGTCGACCACCACGGCGTCGATGCGCCCGACCTCGAGGTCCAGGAGCGCCTGGACGTTGTCCTGGTAGCGCGCGAGTTCGGCGAAGCTGTCGAGAACCGCGGGTTCACCCTCAACGGCGTCCTGGGCGCTGCTTCCCAGCTGCAGCCCCACCACGGCGCCGGCGAGGTCGGCCTTGGTGGTGATGCCACTATCGGCCTGAACGATCACGATCTGCCGGTTGGCGATGTAGGGCTTGGAGAAGGTGATCTGCTCGCGGCGCTCGTCGGTGATCGTGAGCCCGTTCCAGATCACGTCGATGTCGCGGCTGTTGAGATCCAGCACCTTGGAGTCCCAGTCGATCGGCTGCAACCGCAGTTCGACCCCCATGCGGGTGGCGACCTCGCGGGCCAGGTCGATGTCGAACCCGACGATCTCACCATCGTCGTTGCGAAAGCCCATCGGCGGAAAACTGTCGTCGAGACCGAGAACCAGCTCGCCCTTGTCCAGGATGTACTGGAGCGAGTTGTCCTGACCGTTGTCGGCGGCTTCGGCACTTCCCCCGGCAAAGGCGAACCCGGCAAGACAGACGAGAACCAGAGACGCAATCGTTCGTTTCATGAAGACTCCTGCAGAATCGTGTCGTTGGAGAGGGCAGTATAGGCGCTCGGCGGGGGATCGGGCAAGGCTGCGGAGCGGGCCGGGAGCGGGTGCCGCGGCGACGCGGCCTCCCCGGCCTGTGGACGCTCCGCCCGTGGCGGCGCTATCCTGAACATACCATGAACCGAACGACAAAAACGGTCCTCGCGGTACTCGCCGTTCTGGCGATCATCGTGATCGGGATCTTCTCGAGTTTTCGGTCGACCTACAATCGCATGGTCGACCTCGAAGAGGGCGTCAACGCCGCCTGGGCTCAGGTGGAGAACCAGTATCAGCGCCGGCTGGACCTGATTCCCAACCTGGTGGAGACGGTGCGCGGGTTCGCCAACCAGGAACAGGAAACGCTCACCGCGGTGACCGAGGCGCGCAGCCGCGCCGGTGGCGTCATGCAGATGGATGAGTCGCTGCTCCAGGACCCCGAGGCGTTTCAGCGCTTCCAGGAGGCGCAACAGGGCCTGGGATCCGCGCTGCAGCGCCTGCTGATGGTTACCGAAAACTACCCGGAACTGCGGTCGAACCAGAACTTCCTGGCGCTGCAGGACCAGCTGGAGGGGACGGAAAACCGCATCGCGGTGGAGCGGCGGCGCTTCAACGAGTCCGCGCGGACGTACAACACCTATATCCGGCAGTTTCCGCGGGTGATCATCGCCAACATGGTGGGGTTTGAGCCGCGACAGTACTTTGAAGCCACCAGCGGTGCCGACAGCGCCCCGGCGGTCGATTTCAGCAACTGAGGGAGGCGCCATGCCACTGCTGACGGAAGCGGAAAGCCAGCGTATTCAGGAGGCCGTCGCCGCGGCGGAACGCAAAAGCGGCGGCGAGATCACCACGGCGATCATCGCCGAGAGCGACGACTACGGGTTTCGCGAGCTGGTGTTCGCGATCGTGGTCGGCGTGGTGGCGTGGTCCGTGGCCGTATCGGCGCAGGCGCCGCTGGGCGCCGTGCTGGACCGGCTCTTCTGGGGCTGGGAGCCGTGGATGCTCTCGGCACTCCAGGGCGCGATCGGCATGCTCGCCGGCCTCGTGGCCTACTGGGTGGCGCAGATTCCCGCCGTTGACCGACTGATCGTGTCGCGGTCGACGATGCACGAGGCGGTCGCCCGGCGCGCCCGGCGCCACTTCATGGAGTCCGGAACCTACGACACTATCGATCAGACCGGAATCCTGATCTTCGTCTCGCTGCTCGAACGGCGGGTCGAACTGATCGCCGACCGTGGGATTCACGCACAGGTAGACGCCGGCACCTGGGACGGCATCGTGGCACGCCTCACCGCCGGCATCCGCGCCGGAAACACCGCCGACGCCCTGGTGGAAGCGGTGAACGCCTGCGGCGACGTCCTCGACGGACGCGTACGGCGTCGCGCGGACGACACCAACGAACTGACCGACCGACCGGACCAGCTGGAGAAGGGATCATGAAGCATCGAACGTACCGGGCGGTGGTGACCGCCATCGTCCTGACCGTGGCGGCGACGGTGGCCGCGACGCCGGCGCAGGCGCTGGACGTGCCCGCCCTCAGCGGCCGCGTCGTGGACCAGGCCAATATCCTCTCCTCGGGGACCGAACAGGCGGTGTCGGACTACTTTCGCCGGATCGAGGATGCCACCGGCGCGCAGATTGCGGTACTCACGATCCCCTCCCTGGAGGGTGAATCGCTGGAACAGTACTCCATCGACGTGGTGGACCAGTGGAAACTGGGACAGTCCGGCGAGGACAACGGGGTGCTCCTTCTGGTGGCGGTGGCGGAGAAGAAGATCCGCATCGAAGTGGGCTACGGCCTGGAGGGCCGCCTCACGGATGCCACCAGCGGTGTCATCATCCGCGAGTATCTGCAGCCCCACTTTCGCCAGGGTGACTACAACGGCGGGATCGAGGCCGCCGCCGCGGCGATCGGGTCGGTGGTTGCCGACGGCGCCGAGATCGCCGGTCCCGGCGGAGGCTCCTCCACCGTGGTACGCGAAACGCGCTCCACCAGTTCGCGCGGGATTCCGATCAACCTGGCGTTCTTCGTGATCGTCTTCATCCTGGGGTCGTTCGGTCGGATGAGCCGACGCCGTGGATCCGGGCTCCTGAGCGCGCTGTTCTGGGGCTCCATGCTGAGTAACGCCTCGCGTCGCAGCCGCGGACCCTTTGGCGGGGGATTCGGCGGCGGCGGTGGTTTCGGCGGCGGCGGAGGGTTCGGTGGATTCTCCGGTGGCGGCGGCGGCTTTGGTGGTGGCGGCGCCTCCGGCGGCTGGTAGGGCGCGAACGCCGCCCCCGGGGCGCTCGCCTACCGGCGTTCCTCGGCGGTGATTTCGCCGTCGTGGAGGCGGATAATGTGATCCGCGATGTCCACGATCGTCGGGTCGTGGGTTGAGAAGATGAACGTCGTGGAGAGCTCGTGGTTGATCTTCTTCATGAGCTCGATGATCGCCTCGCCGGTGCGGCTGTCGAGGTTGGCGGTTGGCTCGTCGGCCAGGACGATGCGCGGCCGCGTCACCAGCGCCCGGGCGATCGCCACGCGTTGCCGCTGACCGCCGGAGAGTTCGCTCGGCCGGTGGCGGCGCCAGTCCGCGAGTCCCACCGACTCGATCAGGTAGTCCACGTACTCCCGCCGCTCCGCTTTCGGCGGCGCGCCCCCCGCGAGCAGCAGCGGGAACTCCACGTTCTCGAAGACGTTGAGCACCGGCATCAGGTTGAACGACTGAAAGATGAAGCCGATCGCCCGGTGCCGCAGGCGGGTGATCGCGCGGTCGGAGAGCGCGCTCGTTTCCTCACCGACAACCTCGACCGTTCCCTCGCTGGGGACGTCGATGCATCCGATCAGATTGAGGATCGTCGACTTGCCGCTCCCGGAGGGACCGGCGATTGAGGCGAAGTCGCCCTCTCGGATCGCGATGGACACGCCCTTGAGGGCGTGCACCTCGGTACTGCCCAGGGGATACACCTTGTGTACGTCGCGAAGCCGGGTTGCCGTGTCGCTCACGTCGATCTCGTCCATAGCGTCGGCCATTGTGCCACAGGTTCAGAAAGAAAACGAGACACTCAGCCCGAAGCCGACGGAGACCACGTTCTCACCGGAGACGCGCAGCACGTTGCTTTCCTCGTCCGTGAGGGTCGTGTCGTCGTCGATCACCCGTGTCTCGGCGATGCCGCGGTAGTAGCTCCCCGGTTTGCCGTAAAACACCGGGATTCCCGTTGAAAGCGTCAGCCCGGGAGCCACCGTGCCGGATGTTCCGGCGATGAGCTGCCCCGAGCTGTCGCCCACCGCGTGGCGCCAGGTCAGCTGCGGCCGCCACCCGCCGCCGCCCAGCGACGGCGCCTTCATCGCCAGTCCCACGAGGTGCTCGCCGTCACGGCGCACGCCGTCGGTGCCGACCTCGCTGTCGCGGCGGGAATGGTCGTAGGCGTACTCGCCCCAGAACGTCCACGTCCGCGCGCCGTTCTCCCAGAAGAAATTGCCGATCGCGGTCATGGCGTTGCCGTCCCGCCCCGGGGCGCCGGGGTGGTCCGGATCGATCGAATAGCGCGTCTCCCCCGCCAGGGTGAGCGCCCCGACACCGGCGGTGAGGATCGCAGCCGCCCGGGGTCCCTCGTCGAGCTGGTAGTGACCGGAGAGTTCGGTGCTGAACACCCCGAAGGAGCGCTCCACCTGCAGCGCGCCGGCGAAGCTCCGGGGGTCGCCCTCGCCGTGGGTCGACACCCAGCCCGGAAGGGTGTAGGCCACCGCGGTCATGCTCCCGGTTCCCAGGGGCAGCGAGGCCCGCACCGCGGCGCCGTCACCCACCCGCGACACCAGGTTGGCGGGGCTGTCGAAGAGCCGCGCGCGCCCCCAGCCCATACCGAAGTCGCCGACGCGGAAGAAGACGCGATCCTTGAGGGTGTAGTCGACGAACAGTTCGTCCACCGCCGGGGACCCGAAGGAGAGACTGGTAGTACTGAGCGAACTGGTGAGGCGGGTGTAGAAGCGCAGGTACGGCTGCGGCCGGCTGTCCACGGAGACCGAGGCGCTCATCTTGTACCCGGCGGATGCCGCGATCAGATCGCGGGGCGTCCTGCCGTCGGCGGCATCGGACCAGGGCCATTCGTTGTAGCCCACGCTGAGGCCGGCGTCGGCGGAGACGCTGCCGCTCACCCGGGTGGGCGAGGTGGTCAGGGCGCCGATATCGACGGCGGCGGGCGCGGCGGCGGTGTCGTCGGGGGATGACTCGCCGTCGGGAGTCGTGGTGTCGTCGCCGGGGGAGCTCTCCCCGGCCGGTGCCGTTCCGTCGGCGGCGGTCGTGCCGTCGCCGGAGCCGTCACCGCCGGTAACGGCGTCGGGTTCGTTGAACAGATCGTCGAGGCTCTGGGCGGGCACGCCGAGCGCGACGACCACCAGCAGAACGAGCGCGAGACCCAGCACGCCCGGACGGCGGGTGCCGCGGCGCACGGTCCGGCCGCGGTTCGAAACGTGCGGCATCAGTCGCCCACCCGTTCGAGGAACGTTCTGGTGAACACCATGTCCGGCACCGCCTGGAAGCTCGGCTTGTCCACCTCGATCATGGTGCGCTGATTTCGGAACTGACCGTCCACCTCGCGTCCACGGAGTTCGTCCTGAATCACGATCCTGACCGGTACGTAGCGGTCACCGAGTTGGCGGTAACTCGGGATCGCCGTGGTGCGCATGTGCTGCCCCGAGAGACTGTAATCCTCGAACTTGCGTACCAGGTCGTTCTGATCGATCCAGATGCGCATGCGCGGAAACGTGACGTCGTCGTGGACCGCCTCGAGGTCGTAGACGTCGGTGGCGTAGGCTCCGAGCTGTTCGGTGGTATGTCCCACGATCGTATAGTCCTCCGCCAGCGTGGACTGATTGAAGTCGTCGTTGCGGGCGCCGGTGTTCTCGAAACGGTCGGAGGCGCTCACCACCGTGAAGCGTCGCGCCACGGGATCGTAGAGCCACAGGTTCTCGTCGATGCGCAGATACCCCTTGCCGCGGTCCTGGGCGGGCTCGCGGATCAGGATCGTGTAGCTGTTGGCGCTGTCGCGACGGAAGAGGACGAACGAGGTTCGACTGGTGCTCTCGCCGGGACGCACCTCGGTCACCGTGTACTCGGCGGAGAAGTCGGAGCCCGGGTAGGTCACCAGGTCGTCGGCGCGGGAGAGGATGCGCCGGCTCTCGGCGCGGGTGAACGTCTCACCCGATGCGCTCTGCGCGGCCAGTGGCGCAGGCACCGGGAGAGCAGTTAGGGCGGCGAGGATCGCGAGCGCGGTGATGGCGCCGGGGCGGTGGCCGCGTCGGATCGTGGTCGGTCGGTGTCGGTGTCGATCTCGATATGTCATGTCTGCTTCTCTTTTCTGTCGTTGCGGGTTCCGCCCGCGACGTATGCCGCGTTCGTGCCCACGGTGCGTCACTGCCGGGGGAGCATCACTTTTCGTGGCACATCACTGCTCGTGCCGCAGCGCCTCGACCGGATTCACCGCGCCGGCGCGTACCGCCGCCCGCAGCGCTCCAAAGAGGCTGGCGCCAACGGCGAGGCCGGCGATCCCCAGAAGGCCCCACCCCGGAAGCGTCCACGCGAGACGACCCTGGGTGAGGAACAACGTGGTGAACGCGTTCGGTTCGAACCGGATCCATCGCTGGATCCCCGCCAGGAGCGCCACGCCCAGGCCGCCCCCAAGGATAACACCCCCAAGGCCCAGAAACAGCGCCTCCAGGAGAAAGAGGCCCACAGTCCCCGTGCGCTGCATGCCCAGGGCGCGGAGCGTGCCGATCTCGCGGGTGCGCTCCCACACCACCATCGTCCAGGTATTGCTCACGCCCACGGTGACGATCCCGAGGAAGAGTACCATGATCGCCCCGGCGATGATCGTGATCGCGCCGAGGAGGTCGTTGATCTCCGAAAGCTGCGCGCCGAGGGTTACCACGCCGTACTCGCGTCCGTCGCGACCGCGGCTGGCCTCCTGGCTGTACGCCTGGCGGTCGGACATGACCCCGAACACCGGCAGCCCCTGGGCCCGCATGGCGGCGGTGAGGGAGGCGGCGGCGGTCGCCTCGTCGGCGGAGTCCTCGAGATAGACGCCGATCTCGTTGACCGTCTCCGGCGGCGCCTCCCGGAGGCGGTTGAGCGCGGCGCGGTGGACGTAGGCGGTGTAGCCGAAGAAGCTCGATTCGGTGTAGATCCCGGCGACGATGTAGCGGGCGGTGTTGGTGCGGCCCCGGTCGCTTTGGATCGACACCAGCACCTCGTCGCCCACGGCGATGCCCAGATCGCGGGCGGTGGCGGTTGATATCAGGATCGCCGACTCGTCGCCGTCCTCCGGTACCCCGCCGGCGGCGAAATCGAAGTCGTTGAGCACCGGCCGTTCCAGCGCCCATTCAACGCCCACCATGCGCCGCTGGCGCGTGTAGTAGCCGGCAAAGAAAAGTTCGATGCTGTTGAGGTTGTAGTAGGTACTGCGCCGGGACCAGGTGCGCAGCGGGATCGGCGTATCCCCCGCCTCCAGCGCCGCCACGGCGGCGGCGACCTCCTCGGGTTGCTGGATGAGCGAGCTGCCGTTGCCGGTGTAGCCGAGCACCACCAGGTCACCGGCGAAATAGCGGCTCGCCTTGGCGCGTACCGCGTCGCGGAGGCCAAGCATCGTCCCCAGCACCGCCGTGAGCGCCATCACGATGAGCACCAGCGCCACCAGCAGCACGCGGTAGCGCCGCAGGTTCCGCACAAAGTTCCGCCACGCAGCGGTTAAGAGCCCGCCGTTCATGCCGCCATCGCCTCCCGCGGACTCACGCCGAGTGCCTTCTTGAGCGGATACACCACCGCCACCGCGCTGAGGGCGATCGCCGCCAGCAGGTGCGCCCATACGAGCGACAGCGTCACCGTGCCGCGCACCGGCTCGCCGCCGAAGAGGATCGCGATGTAGCGGTTGTCCACGACGTACTCGGCATTGTTGACCAACTGCGTGGCTCCGGCGCCCAGGAGGATCCCGACCGCCGCGGCGCCCATGACCACGAGGAGCGTCTCCATGCCGATCATGAGCGCAACCCGCCCGCGGCCCGCGCCGAGCGCCCGCATCGTGCCGATCTCGCCGGTGCGTTCCAGAACCGACAGCACCAGGGCGTTGGTCGCGATGATCGCCGCCCCCACCGCCACAAAGATGAGTCCGGCGTTGAACAGGATCTGCAGGTAGCGCACGAGGGAGGCGTTGCCACCGACGGTGCGGTACCAGTCGCGGACGCGGTAGCCGTCGGATTCGACGTAGCCGAGCGATTCGAGGTGTCGCATGACGGCGCCGCGGTCGGCGCGATCGTCGAGGCTCACCAGCAGGAAGTTCCACGACCCGGCGATCGTCTGCCGCGCCCGGTCCACGGTTGCCGCATCGCCGGGAGCGTCGCCGGCACGACCGCCGTCGGTAGCCGCGTCTTCACCGCCGAGCAGGGCGTTCAGATCCACAGCGTCGCCGGCGTTCGCATCGCCGCCGTCGCTGTCGGTGGCATCCGGCCCTGCCGCGTCCGTCGCCATGCCGCCTCCACCGCCTCCGTCGCCACCAAACAGATCGTCGACATCGGCGTCCAGGACCGCCTGGTCCGCCTGCGAGATCTCCACCTCCTCGAGCGCGCCGTAGGTGTAGCCGTTGAGCGCGCGAGCGGTGTCGGCGTCGGTGAGCACCACGCCGTTGAGGAGGGCGTCGTTGACGGGGTAGCGGAACACGCCGGTTACGGGAACCTCGCGGAGGGTAAAGCTGCGACCGGTGCCACCGGCGAGGAGTGCCGGCTGCCCCAGAATATCCTGAGGGCTCCCGTCGGCGGGAACGCGGTTCTCCTGCACCACGATACCGGGCTCACCGGGAGCGGGAACGCGTCCTGCCACGAGTTCGAGATCCGGGAACATCTGCGGGTAGGACGCGAAATCCACACCAAACACGGTTCGGTTGACGCCGGAACCACCGATGCGAACGTTGGCGGCGGCGCTGACCAGCCCCGTGGTCGCACGCACCTCCGGGAGGTCCTCGGCGGCATCGCGGAGATCGGAAAACCCCGATAGGGTCGGCTGTACCAGGTACTCGCCGATAAGCAGCTGATCGGATCCGAAAATCGTGAAATTGCTTTCGGCGGCGGGGCTCACGCTGAGATCCCCGGAGACCAGGCGGGCGTAGGTCCCGTAGAGCGCGTTCCCCGACGCCGCGAGGATCGCGTTGCCCACGAGCATGACCACGAACACGGCCACGATGATCACGATCATCGGCGCCAGGCGGCGGAGATTGCGGAGCACGTTGCGGACCACAAGCAGCGGGAGCACGAGCGGAGTGTATCACCATCGCCGACTACCACCAAGTGTGAAAAAAGTGATACATTGTGCAGCCGAACGCGTATGAGCAACTCCGAGAACAATCGGCCCCCGCAGTCCGCATCGCCGGACGCGGTGTACAGGCCACAATACGAGGACGACACCATCAGTCTGATCGACCTCATCGCCGTCGTCGTCCGCCACCGGACGCTGATCATCGTCGGAACGGTGCTTGCTGGCATCCTGTCGATTCTCGCCCTGTACGTGGGACCCCGCGTGGGCCTGGAGGTGGGGCCGCAGCCGGTGTACACCGCCCAGCGGCGGATTCTGGTGAGCCCGGTTCCCACCGATCTCGAGGAGTATGTGTCGGTGGAGGTTGCCGCCGCCGCCCGCACCATCCTCCAGGACCCGCGGATGATCGGCGACATTTACCGCGATTTCGAAGAAGACCCGCCGGCGGACCGCACCCCGGAGGAGTACCTCTCCATGATCCGGAACCGCCTCATCAACGGTGACACCTACACCGTTGACTGGGACAACAACTCCCGCATCCTGACGATCGGCTACACCAACAGCCACAGCGGCGATACCAACGACTTCCTCGACGCGGTCGTCTCGGCCCTCGGTCCCTCGCTCACCTCGCAGATCGGTCCGCGTTTCGCGGAGGCCGCGAACGCCCTGGACGCCTCCCTGGCCTCCAGCCGCGCCACTCTGGCGGAACTGGTCGATGAGAGCGTGCGCCGCGTCTCGTCATCCGCCGTGACCCCCGATGCAATCCTGTCCTCGCTGGAACGCACCGCCGGATCCTCGATCGCCACGTTTGCCACCACCCAGGGAACGATCACCCGCCTGCGTCGCATCGCGTCGGACGCCGGGAGTCTGGTCGCGCTCGTGGGGAGTCCGGTGGTCTATCAGGACACCTCCGGCAGTCGCTCGATGATCGTCATCATCACGACGATCACGGTGTTCTTTCTGACCGTCTTTCTGGCGTTCGTGCTTGAGTACGTGCGCCGCGTGCGGCAGGAACCGGAGGAGATGGAGAAACTCCAGAGCGCCTGGGAACGACGATAGCCCCGACACCGGCCCGCCGAACTCAGAATGGCGCCGGCTGAAACCCCTCGCTGCGGACATCCCAGTCCGCGGGAAACCCCGGGTGTCCGCCGCCGGCCCCGGGCCAGCCGCCGGCCATGAGCGCAACGGCGAGCAGCAGCGCCCCGTTTCCCGGCAGATAGAGCGGCAGATCCGCCTTGGGCGACTGCGCGTTGTGTCCGTTGGGGCGGTAGGTGTTCTTCGCGGCATCCGCGAGGAGGTAGTTCACCGCCGCCTGCGGCCACCCCAACCGGGCGGCGGCCATCGCGAGAACGGGGAAATCCCACCCCCAGGCGGAATCGAAATCCCACGCGTCGTCCACGGCGCGGAGCGAACGCACCACCACCTGCGCGTCCATCCGTTCGCCGGCAAAGTAGCTGAACGCAACCAGGAACGAGGGATGATCCTGGGCGAAGCGCCCGTAGGTGTCCTCGCAGGCGGCGTGGGCAGCGTATCCCCCGGTGGCGTGGTCCACCGGCGGGTCGGCGAGCCCGCGACCAACACGTTCCCACCCGTCCGGCACCGGCCGTCCCTCCCGCCGCTTCCATTCCGCGGCGATCGATAGTCCCAGACGCCAGTACTCCAGTTCGAACACCGGGTCCACCGTCTCCTCCGGAGCGTGATTCTCCTGCGCCGGGATCAGGGGCGGCGCCAGGTGGTAGCGTCCGTCGAGGTGTGAGTAGTGAGCGTAGTCGGCCATGAACTCCGCGGTGTCGTGGACGAGGTCACCGTAGCGGACGAGGACGCTACGCTGTCCGTCCACGGACGCCAGCCGGTAGAGCGTCTCCACCATGACGATGAAGTGCGGCTGCTGCCAGCACAGGAGCGTTCCGATCGGCGACGGGCTGTCGTAACCCGCCGGGTCGGTCATCTTGGGCCATCGCAGACCGCGGTACCCCTGCTCCTGCGCCCGCTCCCTGGCGCGGTCCGCGATCCGGCCGTACCAGGCGAGGCTGCGCTCCAGGAGTTCCGGCTGTCCCCAGAGCGCAAAATGGAGCGCGTGCCACGGGTGCATCTCCAGGTGGAACTTTCCGTACCAGCTGTTGCAGGTGAGGCCGGTTTCCTGCGGCGGCAGTGAGCCCGAACACTGGATCGCGGTCAGGTATCGCGACAGGACGACGCGGCGTTCCAGTTCAACCGCCCGGGAGTGCCGGACAGCGCCGAGATCGAGGAATGCGCCCTCCTCCCAGAAGCGTTGCCAGTGTGCGGCGGCTTCGTGGCGGCACGCGTCCCAGTCCGGCGCGACGGAGCCGGACGCGGCCTCCAGGTGCCGCCCCTGTACCAACTCGATGGTGAATGCGATCCGCGGTTCGTCACTCACGATAGTGCAGGCGTGCGGTCCGGTCATGTGGATTCGACACCCCGGAGCCAGGCGGACCCAGCAGGTGTAGACCAGGTCGTCCACCACCCGTTCCAGCGCCACGACCTCGGGAAGCGCCGTTCTGTGCAGGGTGGTGGTGTGCCCCGCCGCGGCCCCAGGGGTCCAGTCGGCGCCGGATATCGCGTGCAACGGCGCCGGGAACGAGAGCGACACGGCGGGGTTCCACGCCTGGTCGCCGGGCGACGTTTCCACGGTGAAGGCGAGGGCGTCGCGATGGGGGTGACACACAACCGAACTGTGCACGGGACAGCCCCGGACGCGAAACGTGCTGTCCAGCGCCCCTTCCCACAGATCCAGTCGCTGCCGGTACCCGTCAACATCGGCGGTGGCAAGGGGAGCCGGGGCGCGACCGGCGAGGACCGTCCCCGGACGGGCGTGAACCAGCGATGTCCGCACCAGGTCGGCGCGGTGGGGCGAAACGCGCAGCTCGCGAAAGCGTTCCTCCTGCCCCGTCGGGTCGCTCGTGTACCCGACCTCGCGCGTCCCGTGGCGAAACACCGCCCGCCGCAGCCGACGGTACTCCTCGTCCCTGCTCGCCGTACCGGGGTAGCTGTGAAAGCCCCACTGGGTCATCGCACACAACGGTACCGTCCCGGGGGCGCCGGGGTCGTATCCATCGAAGGTCTGGAACCCGGTGATATCGGCGGTGTAGGCCAACTCCCCGTTTCCGACGCTCAGCGGACTCGTCGCGTCCGGCGAGGTCAGGACCGGGTTGTGCCGCCGGACCACGGCGCGGCGGTCAATCGGCGCGGGCATCACCGATCCTCCGCAGTCCGCCGCCGGACTCGTCCACCTCCACGTACCGAAAGCGCTCGTGTGGTGTCGTGTTTGGTGAGTGGTAGGTAAGCAGGAGCCGCCCCGCAAAATCCCGGAACAGCATGCCGTGGCCCCCGTCGGTTGCCACAAGCGGCTCCGGATGCTGGCGCCAGGGTCCGGCGACGGTACCGGACTCCGAAACCGCGTATCCCATGACATAGCCCGAATCGCCGAGACTCGACCACAGCATGACCAGGGTGCCGTCGGCGGTACGGTGGAGGAAGGGACCGTCGGTGACCCGGGCATCGACCGTACCACTGCCGTCCCGCCTGGGTAGCGGTCGCGGCCAGGGCGCCGACGAGGCACGAAAGAGGATCTGCGCGTCGCCGGCGGCACCGGTGAGGTCGGGACGCAGCGGCAGGGCGCACACCTCCCCGTCGTGCACTTCCACCCATTCGTGACAGAACACCAGCCACGGCCGATCGCGGCCCCCGGTACCGCGCTCCACGTGCAGCGTTCCGTCCAGGCACTGCCACTCCGGTGGCGTCACCGGTCCGTGCGACCACGGCTCAAACGGCCCGAGCGGGGACCGGGCCCGGAGAATCTGCGTCCCGCGTTTTCTCCCCCCGGCGATGAAGGTGGCGAACATGTACCAGGCGTCACCCACCGCGTGAACCTCCGGCGCCCAGAAGTCGTGGGTGCCCCAGAAGTCGGAGCGCGGGCGGAACACCGGGTGCGGCCCGTCCCATTCCTCGAGGTCGTCGCTGACCCAGGCGTCAAACCCGGTGCCCGGCGCGTTCCACGGATTGGCATCCGTGGTGCCGTAGAGGATGTAGCGCCGTTCGTCCGGGAGCGGGAGGACGAACGGGTCGCGGATCTGAATGTCGCTGCGGTGCATGGACGGCTCCTTCGGGTCGCTCCGGGCATGAAACGGGCCGCCCCGAACGGGGCGGCCCACCCACCTCGCAGCCCACGTGGGCTGCGCGGCAACTCGGTGCGCGCAGTGTGCCCTGCGCGCTCAGGATTCCTCGATCAGCCGGGTCAGGAGATCGTAGATTTCCTGCCCGCCCTCTTCCGGCGTCAACTGACCGAACGCCACCTGCTGGTAAATCAGGTAGAGCGTGCTGTTCAGCTCGGTGTCGTTCGGGACCCGCGGGGTGTCCGGCGAGGTGTGCGGTGCCGCGGCCTCCAGGTAGTCCAGGACCTTCTGGTCCGCCGGAGACGAGGCGCCGGCGGCGCGGGCGGTGGCACTGGCGGATGCTCCGCGGTTATTGCCGAGGATCAGGGCTGCGTCGGGGTCGTTCACCAGGAAGTTGATGAACTTCACCGTTTCCTCGGGGTGCTCGGAGTTCAGGTTCACGGTGTAGAACTGGCTCGGGGCCACCCACAGCGCGTTGGTCTCCGCCGCTCCGGGAAACTCGATCAGTGCCAGCTCGTCGGTCATGGCAGCCTGGTATCCGCTCAGCTGGTTGGTGAAGAGGTAACCGATCGCCACGCGTCCGGCGACGATCGCCGAGGTGTCGGCGTTGGTTTCGGCGTAGCCGGCGGCGATGTCGGCCGGCGGAACCAGCCCGTTCTCGCGGTAGTCCTGGAACAGCTCGAGGTACCGCGTGGCGGCCTCCGCCGTCACCGGGGTCATGTTGCGTTCAGCATCGTAGAGCGGCGTGCCGTTGTAGCGCGACCAGTACCCGAAGGGGGTCGAGTTGGAGGACATCGCGCCGATATCCATCATGGGGTACACATCGTCGGGCAGGTTGTCCCGCAGCATCACGAGATAGTCGCGGAACTCGGCGTAGGTCATGGAGACCTCGGGGAGCGCGATCCCCTCCCGTTCCAGCAGCGACTTGTTGTAGACCAGCGCCGGCATCGTCACGCCGGTGGAGACACCGTAGAGGGTGCCGTCGATCGTGCCGGACTGGATCGCACTGTCGTCGATCACGTCGACGTTGAGCTCGTTTCCGGCAAACTGGTCCAGCGGCAGCAGGACGCCGCGGCTGACGTAGTCGTTGATGTTTCCACCCATCTGGATGATGTCGGGACCCGCGCCGCCGGCGATCTGGGTGTCGACCTTGATGAAGTGGTCACCGGCGCCGCCGGAGACCTCCGGGTTGACCTGGATATCCGCGTTGCGTTCCTCGTACAGGTCGATCGCCGCCTGACTGATTTCCACCCGGGTACCGCTGCCCCAGTACGCCCACCGAATCGTGGTGGTGCCGTCGCCCTGGGAATCCGCAGCCTCCTGCGATCCCGACGCGAACGCCATTCCGACGCCAACAACCAGCGCGAGGGCCATCAGAACCGATCGTTTCATAGAAACCTCCTGTTTTTTTGGGATGCCATCATCCCTTGATTCCCGTAGTTGCGATTCCCTGGACGAAGTACTTCTGCAGTGAGAAGAACAGGACGAACGCCGGGACGATCGCGAGGACCGACATGGCGAACATCGGACCCCACGACGAGATCCCCGAGGAGTCGAGGAACAGGCGGAGTCCCATGGGAACGGTGTACTTGTCCGGGGAGTTCAGGAACAGCAGCTGGTTGAAGAAGTCGTCCCAGGTCCAGAGAAAGGAAAAGAGCATCGTGGTGACCAGCGCCGGCACCGTCAGCGGCAGGATGATTCGGGTGTAGATCCCGAACTTCCCCGCCCCGTCGATGTACGCCGACTCGTCGAGCTCGGTCGGCAGACTGCGGATGAACTGCACCAGCAGAAAGACGAAGAACGCGTCGGTGGCAAAGATCCGCGGCACTACGAACGGCAGGATCGTGTCGATCCACCCGAACGCCCGGAATATCACGTAGCGCGGAATCGTGGTCACGTGGTTGGGAAGCATGAGGGTGAGGAGCATGATCGTGAACCACACCCGCCGCCCCACAAAGCGCAGACGGGCGAAGGCGTAGGCGGTCAGCGAACAGAAGATCACGTTCGCCAGTACGCTGAGCCCGCTGATCATGAAGGAGTTCTTGAAGAACGTCCCGAAGGAGACGATTCCGATCCCGCGCCATCCCTCGGGATAGTTGTCGAGGGTAAAAGCGGTGGGCCACAGTCCCGGACTGGTGAAGATCGTGTTGCTTTCCTTGAACGAGGCCGACACGAGCCACGCGACGGGGTAGAGCATGCCGATGCCCAGAACGATGATGATCACGTTGGCGATGGCGCGGGACAGGCGTGTGCGGGTACGTCGTGTCATCCGTCTATTCCCCCGATCCGTACGTCACCAGTGAGCCCGAGAACCTGAACAGGATCGCCGTGAGTACCGCGATCATGATCAGCAGGAACCACGCCATGGCGGAGGCGTAGCCCATTTCCGCGAACCCGAAGCCCTTGAGGTAGAGGTACAGGCTGTAGAACATCGTGGAATCCAGCGGTCCCCCCTGCCCTCCGGAGATCACGTAGGCCTGGGTAAAGGACTGGAACGCCGTGATCATCTGCATGACCAGGTTGAAGAAGATGATCGGCGAGAGCCCCGGCAGGGTGATGGACAGGAACTGCCGCACCGGTCCGGCGCCGTCCACGCGGGCGGACTCGTAGTACTCGTCCGGGATCTGCTTGAGTCCCGCGAGAAAGATGATCATCGGGGAGCCGAACTGCCAGACCGCCAGAATGATCAGGGTGGACAGCGCGTACTTGGGGTTGGATATCCACGCCGGGCCCTGGATGCCGAAGGACAGATCCAGGATCTGGTTGATCACCCCGTCGCCGGCAAAAAGGCGGCGCCACAGGACGGCGATCGACACGGACCCACCGAGCAGCGTCGGGATGTAGTAGAGGGTCCGATAGACCGGGATCAGACGCAGTTTCTGGTTCATGAGCATCGCCACGGCCAGTGCGAACATCAGCTTCACCGGCACCGAAATGAACACGAACCGGAACGTGACCCACAGCGAGTTCATGAAGCGCGGGTCCGCCCGAACCTCGTCGTTGCCGCCGAACATGGCGATGTAGTTGTCCGCCCCGATCCACTGCGGCGGCTGCAGGATATTGAACTCGGTGAACGAGAGGTACAGGGAGTAGATCATCGGGTACAGGGTGAGAACCAGAAAACCCAGGAGCCACGGCGCCAGAAACGTGTAGGCGGTCAGATTGTCGCGGGCGGAACGCGAGAGCTGCATCCTCATCGAACGCCCCTCCCGCGGAGGGATCCGCGTGGCACGCTTCCGCCTGGCACACTGCAGTACATCACCGTTCCGATGTACCACGGTCCCGGAGCGTCAGATAGCGCGCAAATCCTCGGATCAGCGCTCAGATTCTTGGAAAACGCCGGCCAAACGGGTCAGGAACCGGAACGGGAGCGGAAATCGGAGGGGGAAACGCCGTGAACGCGCTTGAACGCCCGCCGGAACGATGCCGCGCTGGTGTATCCGCAACGCTCCGCCACGCGGTCGATCGCCCCAAACTCCCCGGCGAGCATTCCGGCGGCGCAATCCATGCGGATTTTCACGATCGCGTCCGACAGTCGTGTGCCGGTCTGTTCGCGGTAGAAACTCGACAGGTAGTTCTCGGAGCGGGAGAACGCCTCGGCGATCGTGGTGAGACTCATCTCGGGGTCCGCGAAATGGGTCTCGATGTGGTCCTGGATCGCGGTCAGGAGCGCCGAGTTGTGGCTCCGTTTGCGGCCGTCGAAGCGTTTGCTCAGCTCGATGCACACCGCCTCGAACTGTCGCATCTTCGCCGGTCCCGGCGGTGCCGCCCACCACTCGCCGAACTGCTGGTCCAGCATCGCACTCGTTCCCGGCAGAGCGTTGTACAGTTTCAGCGCGGTCCCCTTGAGCTCCACGAAGAAGTGGTCGAGTTCCGCATCCGGCAGTGTGCGGAGTTCGAAGTTCTCCCGCCGGAGCGACGCAAGGAGCTGCGAGACGATGTCGAGGTTTCCGGACTTCACCGCCCGCATCAGTCCCTCCTCGACGTCCAGGGGGTAGGAGTAGAAGACCGAGGAATCGGATACCTGATCGTAGAAGCGAATCGCCTCGTGGACGTCGTCGTGGTGGGTCGCGGCAGACATCGCCTGGTTGCACGAAATCGTCAGCAGGAAGGGATCGTCGACGATCGTCCCGACGCCGAAGGAGTACTCCCCCCGATGGCCCGGATCCACCGCCGCCCGAATGACGGCGATGAGGTCGGTGGCGTCGCGGCGGAGGTCGTGGTCGCCTTCTGCAGGAACCGCACGGATCATCGCCACGTCGTCGAAGGAGATCGGAACGCGGTGATCCAGCGGTCCCCTGGCGCTGTCGATCGCCGAGACAAGCATCTCCCGCACCAGGCGGTAGGCGTCGTCGCCCCGGACGGCGTTGATCGGGGTGATGCGCCCGACGATTACGTAGAGCCCTGAGGCGGGGATGGAAACCCCGTACTCCTGCCGGGCGCGTTCGAAGTCCATGCGACTGCGGTACACGCCCCGGAGGAGGCTCTGAAAAAAGTAGTGCCGGGTGAGATCCTCGGCGGCGCCGATTTCCGCCTGCAGCCGCCGATTGCGGTTTGCCATCACGTCGATCGCCCATTCCAGCTCGTCGTATGCGCTCACCGGGCTCGCCGGCTCCGGATAGTGGTCCGCCTCCACGATATCGAAGAGCTGCTTCCAGGGACGGCTGGTGCGAAAGGCGAACCCGTAGGCCGCAGCGAGGCCGAACACCAGTCCCACCGCCAGCATTGAGATCGCCACCGTCCGCACCAGCAGCAGCCGGGAGAAGACGGTCCGTTCGTTGAGCGCCGCCGTGTAGCGCCAGCCGTTCACCGCCGACACGACGTGATAGACGCGCAGGGTTCCGTCGTCGATCTTCACGGACCGTCTGCCGGCGTCCGGTGTGAGCCGGTCGAGTACGGCGACGGCCTCCGGGTCGGTGGAGGCGATCGTCTCGCCGCCGGCGGTGGCAACGTGGACCCAGCCGCCGTACTGCTCCGGGGTGTCCGCCAGAAGCCCCTCCAGGTCCGCCGCCGACATGACGACGACGATCGATCCGAGGTAGTAGTCGCCATAGCCGATCGCGGCCCGGTACAGGTGCGCGTCGAAGCTGTTGCCGTGCATCCGAATCCGCACCGACGGCACGAACTCCGTCTGCCGGAGCGAGAGCAGAAACGACGAGCGCCAGGCGCGGGCGGTGTACCCTTCCACCGAGAGCATCGTGCCGTAGTAGTCGTCGTAGTAGCCGTACCCCGACTCGCTGATCAGGGCACCGCTGCGGTGCAGGTAGAGCAGAATGTTGCTGATGATCGGACTGCCGAACACGTAGGGCGAGAGGAGACTCGAGATACCGCGGAGGTTGTAGTATTCGATGTCGGTAAAACGCCCGTCGTTGCTCAGCAGGGAGTTCACCTGATAGTCGTTTCCCACCCGCGTCACCATCTGCTCCAGCTGCCGGAACTCGCGATCGACCACGGCCACCGTCTGCTGGAGCTGCGCCTCGGCGAACGAATCGATCCCGTCGCGGAGTGCGGCGATCGAGACGGAGTAGTACACCGTGGCAACCAGAAGGGGCAGGGCGAGGATCAGGACGTTGTTCAGGGCGTATCTCAGAAACAGCCGCCGGGCACCGGGGCGTCGACCGCCGTGGCGGTGCCGGCGGAGGCGGATCACGGCGACCTCCGACCCAGGTGCACCCACGCCGTGTGGAGCAGTTCCAGATAGCGCGGAAGCCCCAGGCGGTTGAGGTGACGGACGTAGGCGTCCCAGTCGCTGTCGATGTCGAGCGCGCCGATGATAAAACGGTCCACCGAGTCGCCGATGTAGGTGTGGATCGTCCGGCGCAGGTCGTTGAACTCCTCGATGGAATCCGCGGGCACCGAGATCGTGTCGTATGGAAAAATGCGCACGCGGTACTGCGCGTAGGGCAGCGTGGCGTCGTACAGCATCTGTTCGTAGGAAAAGGCGGTCGAGCGCGCAAACTGGTTCTTGAGGCGTCGCGTCCACACCGGTCCCAGGTTGATCTGGGCGTTGTCCTCGCGGTCCAGCGTCTCCAGATACTGGTAGCGCGCGATCCCGCCGTCGATCGCCGGCAGATTCTCGCCGGGAAGCGTTCGCCGCCAGTGGACACCCTCGATCCCCTTTTCGATCTCCGCAAACTCGAGGCTGTAGTAGTAGTCCGCAAAGCGGATCGCCACCTCCGGCGACCGCGCCGCCCGGGTGATCACGAACTGCCCCTGCTCTATCCGCACGTCGGAGAACCAGGGCGTGGATCGCGCCCCCGAGGGACCTGCGATCGGGGGAAGCGCGACGTACTGGCGAAATGGGAGGTCCGGGTCGTCGCCGATCGTGGCGAAGTTCCCTGGGTGGTGCGAGGCCACCGCGCCCACCCGGGGCTCGTCGCCGCCGTCCACCAGCGGTGTGATCTGCATCCGATCCTGTGTGAACGCGGCGACATCGATGAGGCCGGCGGTGTAGAGGCCGCGAATGTAGCGCAGGCCCTCGCGAAACTCCGGAGTGTTGGCGGAAAAGGTGACCACACCATCACGAATGAACTCGTAGCTGTTGAGACGCGCGTCGCCGCTGCCGTCGGCGCCGCCGGCGGGGACGAAGGCGTTCATGATCCACATCGCCAGGTCTTCCAGATTTCGCCGCGCACCGGTCATGGGAATCTCGTCGTCGGGGTCCCCGTTGCCGTTGGCATCGCGGTCGCGGAATGCGGTCATGACCTCGAGGAACTCCGCGGTGTTCGTGGGCTCCTGGAGACCGAGCCGGTCGAGCCAGGCGCGGTTGATCCACAGTTTCTGCCGCATCGTCATGTGGTAGTCGTCGGTGATGACCGCCGGAAGCCCGTAGATGTTCCCGTCGGAGGCGGTGATTGCCTCCTCGAGTCCCGGGAGGGCTTCAAACATCTGGGTGATGAAAAACCCGTGTTCGGCGATCAGGTCGTTCAGGGGCAGGAAGATGCCCTCGGTTCCGTACTGCACCAGATCCTCGGTGGACAGACCGCTGCCGCCGGCGCCCTGAATGATCTCGGGGTACGATTCGCCGGCGAGCAGGAGACTCAGCTCGTCTCGGGCGTTGAGCTTGCTGGACTCGGTCCAGTCGACGGTGACACCGGTCCGCGCCTCCACCGTCCGCATCGCGGCGTTCGTGGAAATGTCGGCGATAAACCCCCCGCTGGGAATAAAGCCGGTCAGTTCGGTGGGCTGGTTCACGATCGGCAGCTCACCGGGGGCGGTCACCGCCGGGGGTGCCGGATCAGCCGGCGGGGCGGAAAAGAACCTGTTCACGATCAGGTACGTGGCGATCGCGGCGGGAACGAGCAGGACAACGGCAACTCTCAACCTCATGGAACACCCTTCCCCCGACGATACCCCGACTTTCGGGTGTTGTCATTCCCGCGACGCCTGGTGGGCGAGCATCTCACGCACCATGTGCTCGGTCTCCGTTGCCGGAAGGTGCACCAGTGGGTCGGCGAGAACCGCAGAGAGGAGGAGATCCTCGTTTCGCTCCAGCGACGCGGCAAGCACGAGCCGCTGCTGGTCGGCGGCGCGGCGAACCAGGGCCCTCGCGGCCTCCGGGATCGTGGCGGGTGTTTCCGGCGTGATCGTGTCGGGACTGATCCTGGCGAACGTCTCCACCGGGTGTCCCATCGGGAGCCAGGGAATCTGCCCGCCGTTGGGGACGTTCACGTTGGTCCGGACCGCGGTCCCACCCACGAGGGCGCGAATCATATCGACGCCCTCCTCCCCGGAGGGCGTGAGATCGGCGGCCTCCCGCGCCGGATCGCGGTCCGCCCGCGCCTCGTTGCGTTCCTTGCGCCACCAGTACGGTGTGAGGATCGTACCGTAGCGTTCCAGTTCCTCGTTCGACCCCAGGAACCACGGCACAAACTCCGCCAGGTGGCGGTCACCGGCGAACCCGAGGGCGTCGAACCGCCGCAGGAACTCCACCGCGATCAGATGGTCGTTGTCAAACCAGCGGCGCTCACGGCGACGGTCGGCGGCGGCGGCGGATCGATCCACCTGTGACTCCGCGGACCGCGCGTACTGCCGCAGCTCCGGGAGGAGGTCGCGCCCCGCCCGCGTCATTCGGGAACAGAAGGTGAAATGGTTGATCCCGCACACGTCGAGGTCCAGGTCAGCCGTCTCCTGCGAAAAGCCCTCCAGGCGGCCGTCGAAGAACCGCGTCATCTCCCCACGCAGCGCCGGAACCTCGTGACAGCAGCCGACCGCCTTGATGCCGGGAAAGCCCTCGAAGAGCGCGGCCGTGCACACCGTCATCGGGTTGGTGTAGTTGATGACCCACGCGTCGGGGGCGTGGCGGGCGATCTGCGTCGCAAAATCAACGAAAACCGGCACGGCCCGCCACGCCCGAAGCGCCCCGCCGGGACCGGTCGTGTCACCCACCGTCTGGAGAATGCCGTAGCGTGCGGGAATCTCCAGATCGCCCTCGCGCAGCTCCGTGGGGCCCGGTTCGATGCTCACGATGACAACGTCGGCACCGTCGAGTGCCTCCGGGAGCTCGTCGGCGACGGTGACCGCGAAAGAGGACCGCGCGCGTTCGTGCCGGAACAGTCGCCCGCCGAGGTCCCGATTCAGCTCGGCCGCCCCGCGATCGATATCGTAAAGCCGCAGCTCGCCGCGAATCTCGTCCTGCAGCGCCAGGTCCCGCATGAGCTTGACCGCCCAGTCGGCGCTCCCGCCGCCGATATAGCAGATGGTCGTGTCGATCATTCGTGTCCTCCCGGCCTTCAGTGTGCCGGACCCACGCGGCGGCCGCTGGAAGAGATCGCGCCGGTATTTTGCCGAATCGCTCAGACATGGTAGCGTAGCGGGTGCTGCACTATCACAGTTCGGGACGCCGGTGGTACGCCGAATCCCCCGTGGCCGCCTACCACCGCAACGTCTGGGAGTTTCAGGCGGTCCTTTCGGGCCGGATTCAGCCGACCGGACCGGCGTTCGGTGGCCACGAGGAGGGGCCGTTCCTGCGCCGCCGGACGCTGTGGGTGTTCGGCCCGGAGAACGTGCACGGCTGGACGGGAGAGCCCGACGCGTCTGCGGAGATCGCGGTCTTCCATTTCTCCGACGTCCCCGTCGTCATGCGAAACGTACTCAACCCGGACGGGTGGACCTCAGTACCCCTCGACGATGAGGAGGCGGCGCTGGTGCGGGAGCTGTCGCGGCAGGCGGCCGCGGTACTCCAGCGGCACACGCTTCGCGGCGTGCTCGAATCCCACCTGATCATGAATCGGTTGTGCCTGCTGGTGGCCGGGCTCGCCCCGGCGGTGGACCGCATGCCGGGCGACCAGCGGGCGGAGACACTCGTGGTGCGCGCCGAGCACATCATGCAGACCGAACCCGGCGGCAGGTGGGGGATCGCCGACCTGGCGGCGCGGCTCGGCGTCAGTGTGGCGGGGCTGCGGCGCGCGTTCGCCGCCCGCCGGGGCCGGTCGCCCCAGCAGATCCGCAGTCGCATCGTCCTCGAAGCCGCCCGGCGGGAGCTGCTTTCAACCGATCGCACGGTCCTGGATATCGCGCTGGAGTTCGGGTTCTCGAGTCACAGCGCCTTCACCAAGGCGTACAGGCGGGTGTGGGGTGAATCTCCCAGGAACAGCCGGGTGTCCATTGGCAGTATATAGAACCTTGTTGCAGAATCGGCCGTATCTGTCGCTACCGGAACGAGATGCCGCCGGTGAGCGAACCCCGGCCCCCGAAATACCGTCCGTACCACGACTTGTGGTGCGGTTTGCAACAATCTCCTGTATACAGCCCTACCAATACCGGTCCGGCAGGAGTTTGTCGATCCGATCCAGTGCAAAATTCGGGCGGTCCGCGGTGTCCGTTTCACTGAGCATCTGCGGTGTGGTCTCGCCGGTAAACACCACGGCGGTGTCCATTCCGGAGCGGATACCCATGCGAATCTCGGTGTAAAGGCGGTCGCCGGTGGTGATGCACTGGTCCGGTCCCAGGCCCACCGCTTTCATGATCGTCTCCACCATGACCGGGCTGGGCTTGCCGCAGTTGACCTCGCACGGCTGGCCGGTGACCGCCTCGAGCGCCGCGATCACGCCGCCGGCGTCCACCTCGCCGCGGCCGCCGGGAAAGGGGCAGTACAGATCCGGATTGGTGCAGATCATGCGCGCGCGCTTGTGGTACCAGATCGCCTCGAACGCCACCTGCAGTTTCTGCCACGTCAGCGTTCGATCGTAGCTGGCGATGACGATATCGATGCGCGCGGGATCGTCGGAGATCGTGATCCCGGCGTCGGTCAGGGCGCGGATCAGCGGCTCCTCGCTGATCGGATACACCACCGCGTCGGGGGCGTTCTGCAGGATCCACTGGGTCGTCGTGTAGACGGTGGTAACGATCTCCTCCGGCGGCGTGGGAAGTCCGAATCGCTCCAGCTTGTCGGCGTACATCGACACATCGCGGGTGGGGTTGTTCGACAGAAACACCACGCGCTTGCCGAGCTCCCGCAGGCGAAACACCAGATCACGGGCGCCGGGAAGCAGCTCGCTCCCCAGGTAGATCGTTCCGTCCAGGTCGAAAATGTATCCGTCGTACAACCGCGTGGGGCGCACGATCAGGTCCGTGCTCAGGTCCATAGCGTGATCTCTTTTCCCTCGTCCATCGACTGCCGCGCCGCCAGGGCGATACGCAGCGATTCGATACCGTCTTCCAGACTCGCCGGCCAGTCACCACCGTCGGTGACAACGTCCACGGCGGCGCGGGTGCATTCACGGATGTTGAACGGCTCGGTGGCCTCGGGGCCCCATGTGGTGACGGAGGCGTCCCGGGGCGTTGCGTTCAGCGGGGCGGTGCTCACCACACCGTGGTAGCGCGTCTGCCCCGCGTCGAGAGAAGAATACACCTCTTCCTTGAGTCCGCACCACGCCGTACCGGCGGTTCCATGGACCTGCAACACCAGACTGAAATCGAACCCGGTGAGGCTGTGGGAGATCTGGAACACCCCGCCGTTGCGGTATCGCCCCTGCACGAAGGCAACATCCTCGAAGTTGAAGTCCGGATGGATGTCGTCGACGCCAACGCAGCCGAGGCTCGCAACCTCATCCCCCATCACCCAGCGCGCCAGATCGAACCAGTGACACGTTTCCTCAACCAGCAGGCCACCGGAGCGCGCGCGGTCCTGGATCCAGTGCTCGAACTTGTCGCGCCGGAACGGGGTGCGGTAGTGATACAGGGTGAACGCGCGTGGTTCGCCGAGGGTCCCGGTAGCCACCAGACGCCGCAGCTCCCGCACCGCGGGGTTCACGCGGAACTCGTAGCCGATGCCGACGGGACGGGGGGCCGACGCGCCCCCGACTCGCGCTGCAACCCGTTCCACGCGCTCGGCGCCGGCCATCGTCAGCGCCACCGGCTTCTCCAGCAGCACCCGTTTTCCCGCCTCCAGCAGGCGAATCGTCAGCTCCTCGTGGGTGTCATCGGGCGTGCAGAGACTGACCAGTTCGATTTGCGGGTCGTCGATCACCGCGGCGATGTCGTCGTGGGGCGTGACGCCCAGGTCCTCCCAGGGACGATCGAGGGTACCGGCGTCCATCGCCGGTGGCTCGAAAAGCGGTTTCAGAACGTGCATGCTTCCGGCGGCAAAGGTGCCGCCGACCGCCGTCCGGCGCGCAGGGATACGGTCGGCGACCGCAACGAGCCGCGCCCCCGGGTGTGCCAGATACCCCGCCACGTGGGCCATGCCGATGCCGAGGCCGACAACCGCGGTATTCACAGTCTTCATGTGGTGCGATCCTCCGTGATCCATGCGTCGGCGTGCCGGGCGTGGGCGACCAGGGCGCCGTCGTCGTCTGCCCAGTTCCGCAGGTAATCCCGGACCGCCGCCAGATCCGGCCCGCCATCGAGCCCCCGGCGCCGGCGAAGTGCAGCGAAGGTGCCGGAAAAGACCGCTTCCAGCGTGGCACGGTCCAGCGCCAGTCCCCGCACCATCGGGTGTGCCCCGGCGGTGAGGGCAAAGGGCGAGGCCATCGCGCCGTCGCTCTCCAGAAAACGGCGCAGCCGCAGGAAGCGTTCGAGATTGTCCGTAAGCGGCGTTCCCGGGAGGCCCGGCACCATCGACTCGCGATCGCCACCGGGCAGCGCCAGAAAGAAGGAGTCGCTCCCGGCGAGGATGCGGTCGCGGTAGCGAGCGAAGAAATCCACCGACGCGCGAGGGTCGGCGGTCTCACCGACCGCCCCGAGGGCGGGATAGAGGTAGTTCCCCGGCGCCAGATCGACCAGCGCGTTGGGGTGCTCATCCAGGAACGCCTCCAGCCGCGGCAGATCATCCGCCAGGAACAGGAGGTGGGGGAAGACAAAGGTGGTGCCCGGCGCCGCCGTGCAGGCCCTGCCCGCCTGATCGATCAGGTCATCAAAGGCGGGAACCCCGGCGTCGGCGTAGCTCCACGGCGGCACGGCGGCGCCCCGCTCCGCCTCGCTTCGCAGGCGATGGGGGTACCAGAACTGCCGCGGGTCGGCGACGTGGATCAGCACCGGCATGCCGCGCTCCCCGGCGACGCGGTAGGCTGCCACCAGGCGCGGATCGTCGAGGGTGATGCCCAACGCCGCCAGCAGGTCCGGTTTGCCCTCCCACATCTTGACTCCAAAGAACCCCGCGGCGTGCATCTCCTCCACCTGCGCGTCGGGGCGCCACTCGCTGCTCGCCAGGAGGGCGCGGTTGTCGAAACTGCCGTAGCCGAACACGCGACCGGGACAGGCGCACATCGCCGCCAGTACCTCGGGGTTGAAGTTGGGCCGCACGGTGGTGGTGGGAAACCCGCCGGCCGAACGAAACGATGCACCGATGCCGGGACGCTGGTGGCCGCGCCCACCGCGGGATCCACCACCGGTCGAGGCATCACGGATACCCGGAACGCCCGCCAGCGGCAGCGAGAGGGCGCCCACCGCCTCGAGACCCAGAAAGTCCATGTAGCGACAGAGGTCACCGATTCGCTGCAGCGACCCGACGTGGAGGTGACTGTCGATCATGGCGTTCATCGCAATCCGAACTCCGGATGCCCGGCCACCTCGGTGGTGGCGGTCACCAGCGCGTCGGGGTGGGTCTGAACGATCGACGCCGGAAACCCCGGAGTCACGGGACCGTAGAGCATCTTGCGGATCACCGCCCGCTGCCACGGTCGGTTCAGGTAGATCCGCAGCGCCCGACTGGCGATGATCTGGCGCATACCGACGGTGACGGCGTGCGAGGGAGTGACCTCCCAGGCGCCGCCGAGGGCGGTGTTGGAGTTGATCGTGATCGTCTCGCGACTCAGGGCGACGATGCGCGTCGGGCGGTCGAAGAAATCCGCGGCGGCGCCGAGCGCCTCCGCCGAGTCCGGCGGATACGGCGGCTCGTTAAACGCCAGGTGGCCGTTGATCCCCACGCCGGCAAAACACACGTCCGCTCCGCCGAGCGATTCCAGGAGCTGGTCGTAGGCGGCGGGATCCCCGGGGTCCGGGAAGTGGATCTGGGCGGTGGAGAACCCGGTCTCCGGTCCCAGCGCCTCCAGCGGTTCCGCCAGTTCGCGCTTCACGAATCCGCGAAACGAGAGCGGTGACTCGATGTCGATCAGCTGCGAGGCGTCCACCGCCCCGGACGCCACGCCATCGTCGCGATCGCCCTCCGCCGCGGGTTCCAGGTACTCGTCCATGAAGAACAGGTGCAGCCTGGAGAGGTCCAGCGGCATGCGTCGGCAGAGGGAGACGAAGCGCCGGTACTGGAAGGTGGGCCCCACCGGGACGATGAACACACTGCGCTGTCCGCGCCGGTTGGCGGCGGCGATGCGCTGG
>MDTD01017990.1_pt1 | contig 48235 bp, 49 predicted proteins | sample 811221 | NCBI WGS metagenome assembly MDTD01 (sample SAMN05326646, study PRJNA326480) | marine metagenome | isolation source: seawater | place: Pacific Ocean: South West | collected 2011 | reverse complement strand
GGCTTGACTTCCGAGTTCGGAATGGTATCGGGTATAACACTTTCGCTATAATCACCAGGCAAGAGACTTATACGTATTTTTTATATTAAGTCCACATTAAATTTCGACATAATTTAATAAATAATTACTAAAATAATATAAAATTAAGTTATTATATAAACTCAATTAATCTAAATCTAAATGAATTTTAATATTAGAAAAAATATCAAAATTTTTCTATATTTGTTTATTACCTTAGGTATTTTATTGGTCCTAAAAAAACTTAATTTTTTGGATTTTAATGCCTTAGTATTATCTATTAAAAAAGAGCCAGAATTTATTTTTTTGTCAGCTTTAATTTATGCATTAACAATAATTCTTGGTAGTTTAAGATACTTTGTAATATTAAAAAATTTTAAATATAATTTAAAATTAAATCATAGCCTGAAAATAACCTCCAGTAGTATTTTTTATGGACAATGGTTTCCCGGAAGCTCTGCACTAATAGAATTTTTTAGAATTTTCTTTTTAAAGCAACATATCAAAATAAATATTAAATATTCAATATTTAGTGTCTTATATGATAAAATTATTGGTTTAATTAGTTTTATTATAATATGTATTATTTCGATTTTTCTTAAATATAACTTTTATGAAATGTTGGAATATTATCTTATAATTATAGTATTTTTTGCATTAATAGTTATTAACAAAACACCAATTTTAATTTTTAAAATACTTAAAATTAATTTCTTAAAGAGAAATTTTTTAATGATTTCATATGAAATGATTATAAGCTTATTAATTTCTTTACTAATTATTACAAGCTATTATCTTATTGCTAAAATTACAAATACTAATCTAAATTTTATTGATATAGCAATTATGATGCCATTAATTGCTTTGGTAGGTATACTGCCTCTTGGAATTGGGAATCTTGGTGGTTTGCAATTAGGAACTTTGTTAATTTTTCAATTTGTTTCCGAAAATAGTTCTGAAATAGTTTCAATGAGCTTAACTTTTGCAGTAATTACAATAATCATTAATTCAATTTTTGGAATTATTTTTTTTAAATCAAGTTTAAATATTTTTAAAAGAGCATTAGTAAAATATGAAAAAAAATAAATTTAAATTTTATCACACATTTGTGATACCAACTGTAAATAAATCTCAATATTTAGAATTTTGTTTAAAAAGCCTTAAAAAACAAAAAATTAAATCTAATATTATTATTACAACGGCTAAACCTTTTGTTGGAATTAGAAAATTTGCAAAAAAATATAATGTAAAGTTAATTATTTTTAATAAACACAAAAATATTGCAAATGATTGGAATCGAGCTATTAGAAGTTCAAAATCTAATTATGTTACTATAGCTCATCAAGATGATATATATAACAAAAATTATCTATACGAAGTTAAGAAGTCTTTAAGGAAAATAAATAATAAAAAACCAGCAATAATTTTTACTGATTATTATGAACTTAAGAATAATAAAAAAAATATTTCTCTAAAACTTTTAATTAAAAGGCTTATATTATTTATTTTTTATTACAAAAAAAACCTGATACATAAAAAAAATATTAAAAAAAAATTTGTTTCTTTTGGTTCCCCGATATCATGCCCATCTGTAACTTTTAACAATCAGTATAATATTAGATTTGATGAAAAATTCTGGATAAATATAGATTGGAATCTTTGGATAAATCTCTCAGAAACCAATGGTTCTTTTTTATATATTAAAAAAAAGTTGGTTGGTCATAGGATTCATAATAAAAGTGAAACTTCTAGAGCAATTAAAGATGGAAAAAGAGAGAAAGAAGACTGGATTTTATTTAATAAGTTGTGGCCTAAACCTATAGCTTTTATATTATGTAAACTTTATAAATTGAGTTACAAAAATTAATTATAATATTTAAGAAAATCTGCATAAGTTTTTTTTAATCCTGTTAACAAATTTGTTTTATTTTTCCACCCATAAGATTTTGCTAATGATACATCTAGGGTTTTTCTAAAAGTGCCATTAGGTTTACTTTTATCAAATTTAATTTTAGTTTTGTAATTTAATACTTCCATTATTTTATAAGCATATTTTTCGATAGTCATATCTTGTCCAGTTCCTATATTAATAAGACTATCTTTTGGTTTTTTTCTCATAAAAAAAACTACTGCATCCGCTAAATCATCTACATATAATATTTCTCTTTTCGATTTGCCGTTACCCCATAAAATTATATTTTTTTTATTTTTAACTTTCGCAGTATGAATTTTTTTAATTAGTGCGGGTAGAAAATGTGATTTAAGCAAATCATAATTATCATTAGGCCCATAAACATTTGTTGGCATTAGTGATAAATAATTCAATTTAAATTGCTGGTTATAAAATTTACAAAGTTTAATTCCAGCAATTTTTGCAACTGCATATGCCTCATTTGTTTTTTCTAAATCAGATTTTAATAGGTCTGATTCTTTTATTTTTTTTTTTAATATTTGATGGATAAATACAACTTGAGCCCAAAAATATTAAATTTTTAACATTATTTTTGTATGAAGAATTAATTAAATTAGTTGCAATCATTAAATTGTCATAGATAAAATCTGCTGGATAAGTTGAATTAGCTAATATACCGCCTACCTTACCTGCTGCTATTATAACAATATCTGGTTTTTTTTTTTTTAAAAAATTGTCTACTTTAGCTTGATTCCTTAAATCCAAATTTTTTTTTTTTACTTTTATAATTTTTTTATAGCCATTTTTTATTAACTTTCGATAAATGGCTGATCCAACTAAACCTCTATCACCAGTTAAAAAAATTTTTGAATTTTTATTTATCAATTTAAAACTTTCATCTCCTCAGAAATCATTTCTGATATTAATGTATTTAAATTACGCTTTGGTTTCCAATTTAAAAATTTTCTTGCCTTTCTACTGTCACCTAAAAGGTCCTCTACTTCCGCAGCTCTAAAATATTTTTTATCTTGTTTAACTAATATTTGACCATCTTTTTTGTTTCTAGCAATATAATATTTTCCTTTTTTTTCCCATTTTAATTTAATTCCTAATTGAATGGCGGTAAAATTAATAAATTGTTTTACGGTATATTGTTTTCCCGTAGCGATGACATAATCTTCAGGTTTATTTTTCTGAAGCATTTTCCACATTGCTTCAACATAGTCTTCTGCGTGCCCCCAATCCCTCTTTGCATTTATATTTCCAATAAATAAAGTTTTTTGCTTATTCATTTTTATTTTGCATAAGGCTCTAACTATTTTTTTTGTGACAAATGTTTCACCTCTTCTAGGACTTTCATGATTAAAAAGTATACCATTACAAGCAAAAATATTATAGGCCTCCCTATAATTAATTGTAATCCAGTGAGAATAGAGTTTGGCTACTGCATATGGACTTCTTGGATAGAAAAATGTTTTTTCATTTTTTTTCTTTTGTTTTGAACTTCCAAACAATTCTGAACTACCAGCTTGATAATATTTAATTTTTTTAATCTTTCTCAAATTTTTTATTGTTTCTAAAATTCTTAATGTTCCTAAACCTGTCGAATTTGAAGTGTATTCTGGAATTAAAAAGGATACACCCACATGTGATTGGGCTGCCAAGTTGTATATTTCATCTGGCAGAATTTCATGGATTACTTTTGAAACAGAATTTGAGTCTGTAATATCTCCATAATGCAAAATAAATTGTTTATTACTTACCCATGGTTCTTGATAAATATCGTCTATTCTCTCAGTATTTAGACTAGAACTTCTTCTCTTAACTCCATGAACAATATAATTTTTTTTTAGTAATAACCTACTAAGATATGAACCATCTTGACCTGTAACACCAAAAATTAAAGCTATTTTTTTTTTTCATTTTTAATATTTTTTAATAGCAAAATCTTTAAACAACTCTAATCCATTATCTAAATTTACTTTTGCTTTATACTTAAATTCTTTTATAAAATTTTTCATACTTGGACATCTTCTTCTTGGTTCATCTGAGGGATAATTTTTTGGATATTTTACTTTAACAATTTTAATTTTATTGTTATTAAATTTTTTAACAATTTTTTTGGCTATTTTTTCAGCACTTATTTCCTCACTTGAATTTCCAACATTGTAAACAAATTGTTTCCCAGAAAATATAACTTTTAAAATCATGATTACTGCATCATATATGTGGCAATATGTTCTTGTTTGTTTTCCATTATCAAAAACTGTAATTTTTTTTGTATTTAAAGCCTGATAAAAAAATTGTGGAATAATTCTTTTATCATTATATCTCATTCCATTTCCATAAAAATTAAATGGTCTTATAATTTTACAATTTACTTTAAATTTATTTTTATAAACATATGTTAATGTCTCGCCCATTCTTTTGCTTTCGTCATAACACGATCTATCAGATATAGAGGAAACATAGCCATTATAAGTTTCAGGGGTAGGAATTTGTTTTTTTTCAGGATTACCGTATATTTCGCTAGAACTAAAATATATAAATTTTGACTTGTCTCTTTTTGCTTTCTGTAAAAGAATTTCAGCTAGATTCGAATTTAAAAAAATAGTTCCCAAGGGATTATTTTTATAGTAAGTTGGTGATGGTATTCCTGCAAGGTGTATAATGAAATCATATTTAACTTTTGGAATACTTTTTTCAGTAATTTTCAACAAATTTCTTTTGAAAAAAGTAAAATTATTTATCTTTTTACCTGGTTTGATTATATCTATTCCATGAATAATATTTTGTTTTTTAATATTATTTTTTGATAAGGCCTCTAAAATATATTGTCCTATAAATCCTGAACATCCAGTTATTAAAATTTTTTTTTTGGTGGGAATATCTTTATCCAAATTTTGCTTAATCAAGAGTTCAAAATTTATTTTCATTTAAATATTTTTACAATAGGTAGTGGTTTAACATATTTAACTTTTTTTAAACCCCTTTTTTTCCATTTATTTTTAATAGCATCGAACATGTGCCATGCTAATATAATTATAATATCAGGTTTATATTTTTTCATAGTGCTACTTGAAATAATTTTAATATTTGTTCCAGGAGCATAGTGATTAATTTTATTTGAAGTTGGTTGTTCGAAAATAACATCAATTTTTTTTTTTTAAGCTTGAAAAATAATGTAATATAACAGATGCTCTTGCTGGAAATGACTTTATAACTATTTTTTTATTTGAATTTTTATTTAAAAAATTATCAATTTGATTTTCGGCTTTAAGTATTTTACCAAAAAAATTTTTGTAAGTATTTAATGATGATAATTTGCTTTTTTTTTCTCTGTATAAAATTTTTGAAATTCTTGAATTATATCTAATCCTTTTTGAACCAAAATGAGCTTGGATGTTACCCCCATATCTTTTCGAAGTGTAAGCATCAATTAAATGAAAGCCATATTTTTTCATAAGTATGATTAAGCTATTAAGAGAATATGTTCTCAAATGTTCATGATAAAAAGTGTCAAACTGATTATATTTTAATACATCAACAAGGTAATGATTTTCGATTACAAAAACTCCGTTTGTTTTTAGCAAATTTTTTGCTGCTTTTATAAAGTCACCTAATTTATTTGAGTGTGCAAAAACATTTGTAGTTACAATTAAGTCTGCATTACCATATATTTTTTTTGCTTTATAAGAAGATTTTAAATTAAAAAAATCATTTACAGTTTTAATTTTCTTACTTTGAGCATATTTATATGTGTCTGTAGGTTCAATACCAACTACTTTTGGAATATTTAAATTTTTAAATTCATGTAATAAACTTCCATCATTACAACCAACATCAACAACTACTGAATTCTTGTCCAAATTATAAATATTTTTTAAATTGAATGATAAATTTTTAAAATTTTCAACCACTGATTTTGAAATACCAGGAAGGTAATGATAATTTTTACTATAAAGTGTTTGATCACCAACTATATATCCTGTCTGTAATAATTTACATTTGGGACACAAAAATACCTCAAGTGGATAAAAAATAATTTTTCTTGATCGTTCTTTAAAATGGATCAGATCATCTGCTAAAGGTTGATAACCAAAATCCATTACTTTTGATATTTTGCTTGTATTACATATTTGACAATTCTTAATAGGCCCAATTTTAAAATTATGAATATCCATTTTGCAATTTCTTTATCATTTTTTATATTTTATTCAAATATATTTAAAATTATCTAGTCCGGCACTTTTGATATATTCTCTCACATAATATATGTGCAGTTAAAACATTATTTACGTAATTTAAAAAATTATTTTTATTTAATTTTTTTTTATTAATAATTAATTTTTTTATAGTTTTTTGTGTTAAATCGCCTCTACTTTCGCTTTTAAAATTAATTTTTTTTTTATTTACAATAAGCTTAAATGTTTTTGTCCAATCTTTATTATTATTTATATAATTAATTGAACCTCGCTCATTTTTAATTTTAATGGAATGCAATACTTTTTGTGAATTATTATCAAGGAATAAATTAATCCTAATTTTTTTATGATAAAATGTAATATTTAAGGATGTAATAATTTTGTTATTTCTTTTAACATTTTCGACAAGTAATTTTACATTTTTATTTATATTGAAAAGATCAACTAAGTGATATAAGGCGTGTATACCATAAAACTTTATTAACCCTCCACCTTCTTTGCCATTAATTTTCCAAGTTGAAATTTTATTTAAAAAATATGCTTGCTTAAAACTCCAAAAATAATCGATTTCAATAATTTTTTTTCTTTTTAAGTGTGATTTCAATCTTTTATATGTTTCTAGTTCAGAAAAAATAAAATTTACATAAAAAATAATTTTACTTTTAAAAAGTAAATTTAATAACTTCTGAGTTTTAATTAAATTTTGAGAAATTGGTTTTTCTAATAGGATACCTTTAATTGAAACCTTATTTTTAACTAAATATTCAACAATATTAAACTGAATTTTTGGTTTCGTAGCACAAATAATATAATCAAAATTATTTTTTGATAAAGCAACTTTATATGATTGATATTTAATAATATTTTTATCGATTTTTTTTTTTAAGATATTAGGACTACAAATAAAAATTTGAAATTTTTTCTTTAATTTTAAAAAAGATTTTAAATAAGTTTTACTCCCAAAATTTGATCCTATAATAAGTATTTTGTACATATTTTTTAGCAAGATAAATACTTTTTAATCTCTCTATAAATATTTATTTTTTTTATATTAAGTTTATCTAAGATTTTTTTGTCATTACCAATGTAAATTTTTTTATTACTATTAAAATTTTTTTTACTACTTAAATTAAACTTTATTTTTTTCTTTTGCATAATTTTTTTTGGGAGTAAATTTATAATCTGTAATGGATTTAGTCCAGTTGCTGAACAGCAGTTAAAAATATCAAATTTTTTATATTTTTTTTTTTTTAAAATATTTAAAATAATTTTATTTAGATAATTTACTGAAATAAAATCCTGTTTTAATTCTGGATTATTAATTGTAATATTATTTTTATTTTTAATGTATTCGATAAGCTTACTTTCCTTGTCTAAAAAACCAAAAATTGAAAAAACACGTAGGATAATTATAGAAATTTTAAATTTGTCTGAAAGTTTTTTTAAAAATAATGTATTTTTAGCTTTTAACATACCGTAGGGTGTATCTGGAAAAGAATTTAAGTTTTCAGTTAATTTTTTTTTGCTCTTCTCATATTCTGCCGAAGAACCTATTTCAATAAATAATTTTGGTTTATTTTTATTTAAATACCTTTCCAAGTTATTAAAAAATACTTTATAATTATTGTAAATTTTTTTATTATCAAATTTTTTGTTATTATAATTCTCTGTCCAGCCAATGGCATTGATTATTATTTCGAATTTTTTTAAATCGTCAAAACTTTTTTTTTCTAGTAAGTTTTTTTTAAAAATTTTTATTTTTTTTTTCCTTAATTCTCTTAGTCTTTTTTTTTTTATTTTAGTATTATTTTGTGGTGAAGTAATTCCATAAACTTGAAAACCATTATCAATTAAGCTCAAGCATAAATTTACTCCGATGAAAGAAGTAGATCCAATAATTAATATTTCTTTTTTCACTTACGGAATTATTTTATGATTTTATATTTTTGAAAATTTTTTTTTTTGAGAAGTATGTAGTAAAAATATTCTGATTTATCAATTTTTGCTGTCTCATAAGTTTCATTTAAAGGTTGATTTTTATTAAATTCAGAAAGTATTTTTTCTAAAAGTGGATCTAAATCTTCTTGTAAATTATGATTTTCTCTAAGCTGAATTTGAAATTCACGACCAAGATTATTGAAATTTTTTCCAAGTATATAAATGAATAAATCGTTTTTTTTATTTTGAACTTTTACACAATTTTCAACAGATACTGTCTTTATTTGACAAAAAGGGACTTTAATTTTGTTTTGCCAGTAAAATTCCTCAAAATTATCTTGTGCATCTTTAGCCAAATAAAAAACACCGATTGATTGCATGTCATGTATATACATTTTTTTTAAATCTTTAATAAATTTTCTATATTCATAACCCTCTATTAAAGAGGAGCTTATAATAAAATAATTTAAACCAATAAATACTATCCCAAAAACTAAGACTCCTTTAAATATTAATTTATAGAACTTTGGTATTAAAGATTTAAATCCTATAAAAGCATAAAGAAAAATTATAAATGAAAATGGTAAGACGTAACTATACTCAAAAGGTGGTAGCATCAACACAAACAAACTAGATAATGAAAAATAAAAAAGGTTGTAAATATTAAATAACTTATTTTCTTTAATATGAATTTTAAATCCTAAAAACATTAGATAAAGTATTGAGACACCTAATATGAAATAAATTGAAGTTTCCTTTGTAAATTTGGTAAGTAAAAATGGATAAGTTATAATTACAAAAAATTTTTCTGTTATTTTGTGAAAGGTTTCTGAAATATTAATATTTGAATTTGATGAAATATTATTAGTTAAATAATTTAAATGTTCAAAAAATACCTCATTAAGATAAGTATTTTTAATTACTAAAAAGAACACTAAAATATTAAGAATACCTAAAAATATAAGAAACAAAGATAAACTTTTTCTTTTCAAAAATAAGCTAAAAATAAAAAAATTTATACAAACTATTACATGATGCAATCTAAAATAGACACCGACAATAACAAAAATTGAGAAAGCAACCCAATATAAATTAATATTTTTTTTTAATAATGAGATTCTAAAAAAACTAAAATAAAAATATAACAAAAGAGGAAAATACAAACTTTCATTTGAAAAATTTCCTAATTGATTCAAATTATAGGGCTGAAGAAAAAAAATTGAAAATATTAAATATTTGTCAATTTTATCAAGATATTTTAAATCTAATTTTAAAAACTCATTAAATGTAATAACCCAGATAATACTAATAATACCATAAAATGGTATATACCAAAATTTTTCAGTTATAAAAAAAATTAAATACTCATAAAAACTAATTCCTATTTGTAATGTATAGACTAATGATTGCACTGGTGGATAAATAGCATACTGATTAATTTCGTTATTATAAAAAAGAGATTGACCAATAGAAAAATAATACGGTCCATGAACAAGTGGTAACCATCCATTCTTTGAAGCACAATAAAGACCAAGAGATAAAAATAAAATTATAGAAAATAAAAAAATGTCTCTAAAGATTCTCATGATAAATTCTTTTAATAAAATAAATTATGTGCAAATAAACAAATCTTAATAATTCTTTATGTAATTTAAAATTACTTATTTCTCCACTATATCTTATATTAACTTTCACATCACTGGTTTCAGCTTTAATTCTTTTTAGTTCATAAAGCATACTAGTTTCAAAAAAGAAATCATTTCTAATATTAGAAAAATTTAAATTTTTTAAAGTATTTTTTTTAATACATGTATAACCATTTAATGGATCACCCATTTTAAAGTTCCCAATAGAGATTTTTGATACAATTGTTAAAATGAGGTTTCCATAAAATCTTATTTTAGGACTCTTATTAAAATAACTTTTATCTAAAAATCTGTTACCTTTTGTGTAAGAAATTTTTTTATCGTACATAGGTTTAATTAAATTTTTGTATTCAGAAGGATCCATTTGATTATCACCATCAAGCTTTACAATGAAATAAAATTTTTTTTTAATAAGAAATTTATATCCTGTCTTTACTGCACCACCTACGCCTTTATTTTTTTTATGAAATAAAACTTTTATTTTTTTGTTTGATTTAAATTTGTTTTGGATAAATTTACCACTATTTTCTGGGCAGCTATCATCAACACATATTACTAAATCAAAATATTTAACGCATTTTTTTACAACAGAAAAAATTTTCTTTTTTACTTTAAAACAAGGGATAATTACTGCAACTTTATTTTTTTTCATAAAGAGGATATTTGTATAAATATAATAAAATACCTAGTGGCAAAAAATAAATTAAATTTAACCAGTTTGTAAAAAAGCTACCTGTTGGTACAAACGGGAATAAGTTAATTATAAATGACCCTAGAATACATACTCTAGCATTATAAATATTTGTATTGATTTTAATTCTATTTAAATAATTTTTAATTAGTAGGAAGCAAAATAAAAAAAATAAAATTAAAATTATAAGAAAACTTATAAATCCAGACTCAGATAATAATTGAATATAACTATTGTGCGGGTGACTAGAACATCCAATGTCAGTCTCAAACAAATGACATTTATATCTAAAAGATTTTGGACCATGACCAAACAAAGGCTTATCAAAAAACATCCTTAAACCCACCTCATAATGCTTAGTGTGTCCTAGAGAAAAAATATATTTAGGCATTTTACAACATTTAATTTTCCTACCTTCATTTGTAGGAATATCTTCAAATATTCCAAAACCAACAAGAACCTGATTAAACATTCTTTCTTTAATATTAACGTTTATATTTATGATAATAATTGGAATTAAAATCATAAGTATAAAAACGGAAATTTTAAAAATTTTTTTAATTTGTAAAAATAAAATTAAAAGAAATAAAAATATTAATAAAAGAAAAAAAGAGGTTCGTTCTCCAGATAAAAAAATTATAACTCCATATAAGAATATAAATAGCAACATTAAAGGATCATTTTTTTTTGGATATAAAAAGTAAGCACACAAAAGTAAAGGAAGAGTTCTTACAAGATAACTTCCCAGTATCCATTCATCGTTAAAAAAACCACTTAATCTTTGATTAGCATAAGGTCTTTCAAAACCCAGTAAATTTATATCAAAAAAAAATTGATAATAACCATCTATTATAGTTATAATAAGAGTTCCCAATAGAATTGGAAAAAAATTTTTAAAGAAATCTAGATTTTTTTTTATTAATAAATAAAAAAAGAATGAAAAAATAATGAATCTGAAATGAAATAATGACGTTTTTAGAGAAACTATTTTAAGGTCAGATAATAAAGAACTTATGACTAGTATTAACCAAAAAATAAAATAATAAAAAAAAATTTTATTTTTCAACAGTTTTAAATTTTTACTTGAAATGCAATAAATAAGAAAAAGTAGTGAAAAAACAGAGATAATTATATCTGGGATAGCAGGGCCCAAAATTAGTAGAGCCGGAAAAAAATAAAATATATAAGAAATTTCTTTATTAAATATTTTTTGCATAATTTCTACTAATGTTAGTTATTAAAAAAAAAGCCAAAATAAAACCAAAAGTTATTGACTTATAAGTTGCTGAAAGTACCAGTGGATAACATATTGTAACTAATAATGAAGAAGAAATATTTCTAATATTATCCCCTAAATATTCATAATTAAGATAAAGTTTTCTACATTTGTGAAGTATACTTAATAATATGATAAATGAAAAAATAAAACCAATAATACCTAATTTGTAAAAGTAATATAAAACAAAACTATGAAAAAATAGAACAATACTATTGTTAACAGGATTTAAAAACAAAGCTCCAAATCCAGTTCCTAAAAAGGCATCCTTCAAATTTAAGTTAGCAAATAGATAAAAATATTCTTTGAATCTATTATTTCCAAAATCAATACTAAATTTTTTAATTAAATGATCTTGTAAAAAATTTTGGTGAGTTAAACTACTTATATTTGAAGACCATAAAAAAATATGATCTAATATAAATAATAGAATAGCTAATGAAACTAATATATATACTATTTTTTTTTTTGTATGAAAAATAAAATAAAATAAAATATATGAAATAAAGAAAAAATAGATAAAGAAATTATTTATTAAAAAAATAAATGAAAATAATAACCCATTTAATGATTTTCTTTTTATTGCAAAAAAGATAATTAGAAATACAAAAGTAAATAAAATTGGACCTCTTAAGGCATAATTGCTTATAACTGAAAAAGGGAAAAATAATAATAATAGATATTTTGAAAATTTAAAAAAATTTTTTTTTTTAGTACTGTCATATATTTTCAATAAAAAATACACCATACATAAAATCACTGTATTTTCTAAATATAAAAAATGGAATTTAGAAACTTGAATTGGGTTATCTTCAGGATAATTGCCATAATCTAAAATGAAATTATAAAAAAAAAGTGATTTAAAAGAAAAAATTAAACCAGTAAAAATTAAGACTTTAAAAATTAACTTCAAATATTTCTGATTTTTTTCTTTAAAGTAACTTAATACAAATATTGACAAAATTGATGATACACCAAAAATGTCTCTAACTATATTCTTAGTGGAATTTTCAAATATAAAACCTAAGATGGTCCCATAAATAATTACAAGAAAAATTAAAATTGGCCACAAATTAGCTTTTAAGAATTCATTAATATTTAATTTACAGATTTCGATTATATACAATACGGCAGTTAATATTGCCAAAAATAACATCACATAGTGCTCAAAACTGATCTCTCGTGGAACGTTTGAAGAAAATAAAGAATAAACTAAAAAAAAACAAGTTATGAAGATGATTATATAATCTGATAATAAAAAATTTGATAAAAGTTTTTTTGTTTTTACTATAATCATATTTAATATTATAAAAATGAATTTAGTTATATGCATACCAACCTTTAATGAAGAACTAAATATAAAAAAGTGCCTTGAGAAGCTAAAATGGGCAAAAAAAATTTATTTACTGGATGGCAATAGCAATGATAAAACACTCAAGATCGCAAAAAAATTTCATAATATAAAAATTACTAAACTTAAAAAAAATATAGATTACACTCAAAAACTTAATTTTTTGTTAGATTTAAATAAAAAAAAATGGGTGTTTATGCTTGATGCAGACTATGTAGTTTCAAATAATCTTATAAAAGAAATTAAGACATTAAATTTTAGAAACTTAGAAAAAAATAAAATATTTGGTTTAAAAATAAATATTTATAATAAAATATTTAATACAGTCATTAAAGAGAGGTTATATCCTCAAAAAATACTAATTTTTAAGAATGATAAATGTCGATATAAAAGAATAGGTCACGGAGAGAAGTTAATCATAAATTCAAAGATTAAATATTTAAAAGGGTCGATATATCATGAAAATTTAAATGATATTTATAATTTTAAAAAATGGAAAAAAAATCAAATAAATTACTCAAAAATTGAAGGACTTAAAATTTGTAATCAAAAATTTAAAAAACTTAGGATACAAGATTTAATAAGAAGATTTCCTCCGTTAAATATTTTTCTTTTAATAATATATTTAATTGTATTTAAGAAAATTTTTTTTTATGGAAAAGCAGGTTTTTATTATTTATATCAGAGGATTTTCTTTGAAAGTTTACTATCTTACTCAATAATAAAAAATTATTTAAATTTTAAAAATTAAAATTTTTTTTAGTAACTAGTTTATTGTTTGGTACCTCGGACAGAACAAGTAATATATTTTCTTTTTTTGAGCAACTTTGAAATCTAAATATTGTTTTTTTTGGAATTTCTATAATATTATTAATTTTGAGAATTTTTTTAAAAACTTTTTTTTTTTGCATAATTTCGATTTTAAAAATGCCATTGGTGCAAAAGAGTATTTTTTTACAGTTATTGTGCTGTCTCCAATTTCTTTTTTGAATACCGTTTGTTTTTACTAAATAAATTTCTTTAATATTAAATTTTTTTTTTTGATAGTTAAAAATTTTAATTATTTCTCTTTTAAATAAAATAATTTTTTCTACTTTTTTGATTTTCATTTAATATTTATTTAATATATTTTTGTATTTGAGATTCAGTGAATTTCAAAATATTTTTTTTATTTTGAAAATAATTTAAGTACCAACTACAAATAAATTCACAAGTTTGGTTTAAATTTAATTTACTTTTCCATCCTATTTTTTTATAGATTTTTGTTGTATCTAAGTTTAATTTTATTGACTCTGAAAATTTTTTTTTTTTTTCGTGAATAATTTTATTTTTTCCACCCCAAATTCTTAATATTTTTACTATTAGATTATGGACGCTCTCATTACTTTTGGTATTTGGACCTATATTAAAAGCTTCGCCATTAATTAATTTTTTATTTTTTTTCATATAATAACCAATAAATAAATATGCAGAAACTGGTTCTAATACATGTTGCCAAGGTCTATTTGCTTTTGGTTGTCTAAGTATAATATTTTTTTTTAATTTAATACTTTTGAATAAATCTGGTATAATTCTATTATAAGTCCAGTCACCTCCCCCAATAACATTCCCAGCTCTTACGGAAACACATGAAATATTTTCTTTATTGTGTAAAAAAGATTTAAAATAATTATCAAAAAATAACTCTGCTATTGCTTTTGACCCACTATATGGATCAATTCCACCTAATTTGTCTGTTTCTTTATAATATCCTTTTTTGGAAGGATAATAACATTTATCACTTGTGATAATTATAGTGTTAATTTTTTTATTCGTTGTTCTTAAATATTCTAGCACATTTGCTGTTCCTAAAGAATTTGAAAAATAAGTTTGCATGGGTTTCTCAAAACTTTTTGAAACTATAGACTGGGCAGCTAAATGAAAAATTATGTCAGGATTTATTTTATTAATATTTTTTTTTAATTTGTTAAAATCTTTTATATCAAAGTATTTGGTTCTAATTTTTTTATTAAGTTTTAATATTTTATATAATGATGGTTTAGTTGGTATATTTTTTGAAATTCCGTAAACCTTTGCACCAAGCATCAAAAGCCATAAAGATAACCAGGTACCCTTAAAGCCTGTATTACCAGTAACCAAAACTTTTTTTTTATTATAATACTTTAAATTTTTAAAATTTAATTTTACCATTTTTTATTTCCTCCAAAATTTTTATTTTATCCCTTGGAGTATCCATACATTGCCAATAGCCCATGTGTTTATAAACAGCCAAATCCTTTTTTTTTACTATTCTTGGTAAAGTTTCTTGCTCTAGATTTTCGTCCTTTTTTAAATATTTAAATATATCATTGTTCATAATAAAAAAACCACCATTAATCCATGTTGCTTGATTTTGGTGTTTTTCTGAAAATTCTTCAACTTTATTTTGATTTTTTTTGAACTTAATACCTCCAAATCTAGGAGGAATTTTAACAGCTGTGACCTGTGCTACACATTTTTCTTTCTTAAATAGTTTTAGAGTTTTTTTAATTTTTACGTTAGAAAGACCATCACCATATGTAACATAAAAATATTTATAGTTTTCAAGTAATTTTTTTAAATAAAATATCCTTCCACCTGTTGAGGTTTTTAAACCTGTGTTTATTACTTTAATAAAATATTTATTTTTTTTTTTTGAAATTTTAAATTTATGGTAAATTTTTCTTTCAATTTTTTTTGAACTATCTTTATCAAAATAAAGACTTTTATCTTTTATTGATTTAAAGTATTGTATTATTTTTTTATATTTATAACCCCCTGATATAAAAAATTCGTTCACACCATTTTTTCTATAAAAATTTATTAAATAAGATATCAGAGGTTTTTTATTTAAAAGTATTAATGGTTTAGGTTTCTTTGTTGTTTCATTAGATATTCTAGTACCTAAACCACCTGCGAGTATAATAGTAATCATTAAATTTGTATTTATTTGCCTTACATTTTAAATATAATTCTCATTAATAAAAAGTCATGATTTATTTATTAATTTCTCAAATTTTAATTGGACTGTTATTTATTAATTTTTACAAATATCTTCCAGTATTAATTACACAAAATAACAAAAAAATATACTCTGGTGGATATTTTTTTTTAATTTCATTAGTAAATTATTATTTTTTTTCATATTTTTTTTTAGAGAGTAATTTAGAATTAACTATATTTCCATTAATTGCATTTATCATTGGAGCATTGGATGACAAATTTAATATCAATCCAGTGTTAAGAATTTTCTTAATTACTATACTTGTTCTTATTCTGATTAATTCAAATTCAGAATATAACATAAATTTTTTGATTTTTGACGATAAAATTTTTAAAATTGAAACTCCCTTTGATATAATCTTTACCTGTTTATGTTTCCTTCTTCTTTTAAATTCTATAAATTTTTCTGATGGTATAAATTGTTTAGCAGGTCTAATTTTTTTGTTTTATTTTTCTTACTTAGGGATAAAATTTAATCAAAATATTTTTTTAACACTGATAATTATAATTGCTTTAATTTTTTTTCTATACATGAATTGGAAAAATAAATGTTTTTTAGGTGATGGAGGTGTATATCTATTAAGTTTTTTAATTTCTCAATTAATTATTATTAATTATAAATCAAACTATGAAATTTTTCATGTTGAAGAAATCTTATTACTCTTATATTTACCAGGTTATGATTTATTAAGACTTTTTGTTTATAGAATTTTTAGGAAAAAAAATCCCTTTAAAGGTGATAATAATCATATTCATCATTTATTATTAAAGAAAACAGGACTTTTAAAAACATTATTAATTTACATGACATGCCTAATTTCACCTGTCATTTTACTGAGTCTATTAAATTTGAATTATTTAGTTTGTATCATGATTAGTATATTAATTTATATTTCCTTAATTAGTTATGCAAAAAATTAGTACCATATGCTCTTGTCTTAATAGCAATGATAAAATATCTATTTTAGTTGATAGTTTTAAAAATCAAAAATATAAAAATAAAGAATTATTAATTATTGATGGAACTAAAAGTAAAGAAAATTTTAATAATTTAAAAAAAAAATTTTTTGATAAAGAATTTTTAAAATTTTTTCATTTACCTAATGGTAGTATTTATGAATGTCTTAATTTAGGTATAACCGAAAGTTCTGGGAGTATTATAAATATTATGGGAGATGATGACTTTTTTATAGACAATAATCTATTTAATGAAGTGAATAGTGAATTTATTAGAGGAATAGATTTGTTTTATGGTGATACCCTCTATGAAAAAAATAAAAAAATCGTAAGATATTACAAATCTTTTGAAATTAACAAAAATTTAATCAACATAGCCTTAATGCCGTCTCATACATCGTCATTCATAAGTAAAAATTGTTATAACAAAATTGGACTTTATGATAATTCATATAAAATAGCTTCTGACCTTGATTTTTATTTTAGAGTCTTAAAATCTAAAAATTTAAAATATGTTTACAAAAGTAAACCAATCTCAATTATGACTGAAGGTGGACAAAGCAATAAATCTTTAAAAAACATTATTAAGTCTAATTTAGAGGCGATATCAATATTAAGAAAAAATAAATTAACTTTTCCTGTATTAAGAATAATAATTAAACTAATTTTAAAACTTTATTTGCTAATTAATTTTAGGTTCAGTAATGAGTGGAAACAATAAAGAGTATAGTTGGCAGCATAATCAGGCAGATAATTCATTTAATTATTTGCAAAAAACAATAAATCACATAATTGAAAACAAAATTGAAAATAAGACTACACTAGTTGATGTCGGTTGTGGAAATGGTTACCTTACAAAAAAAATATCAAACAAATTTTTAAAGGTAACGGCATTAGATGAGTCTGAATCAGCAATTTATCAAGCGAAAAAGGATTACACGGGAAAGATAAAATTTCTTCAGACTAATCTTAATAATTTTAAAGACGAGAAAAAAATTGACTGCATAACTGCTATAGAGGTAATAGAGCATACATATTCTCCAGATAATTTTTTAAAAAAACTTTATGAATTATCGGACAAAGATACAAAAGTAATAATTTCTACACCATATCATGGTTTTCTTAAAAACCTATTACTTCTATTGACTGGTAAATTTGATAAACATTTTTCTCCCTTATGGGAACATGGACATATTAAATTTTTTTCAAAGAAAACTTTGTATGAAATAACAAAAAGAAATAAATTTAGAATAGTTGAAACTTTTTTTTCAGGGAGATTTTACCCAATTTCAAAATCAATAATTGTTGTTCTTAAAAAAATTACTTAATTAAAGATAAATAAGACGATTTAGCATAAAATTTTAAAATATTTTTTATACCTTTTGAACTAATTAAGGATTTTTGAAACTCTTCTCTTAAAATAGAATTCAGTAATTTAGGCGAAATTATTTTATTTGATCCTGTTTCCAATAAAACAAATTTTCTTTGATCATTATTTATAAAGGTGTTAAGTCCAAAAAATAATTTTTTAGCTACTCTTCCAAATTTATAATCAGTAACTTTGTATTTAAGTGGTTTGTTCTTGTCATGAGAGTGATTATAATAAGTTGGTTCCTCACCAACTAAAGAAAATGGTATCCCAAGATCTACTGAATATAAAATATAAGTTCCAAGTTTATTTGACATTGAATATTCATAATTTTTTAGAATATTATAAAAATTTTTTGTAAAAGAATTACTAAATATTTTACCTGCTGTATAAACATTGTAACCTAATTCCTCATATTTTTTTTTATCTCTTTTATAGTCTAACCAATGCAAACAAATATCTATAGGTTTAAAATGAATATCAATTTCACTAATCATTTTATGGATATCTAAAACATTTAAATTTTGGCTAATTTTTTCTGTTGAGTGGGAAGGAAAGAATAGAGTTTTTTTTGATGAAACTTTATGAATGTTATTTTTTTTTTTGTAAATTACAAAAGGAGCGCCTGAAATATAGGGTATTTTTGCTGTTAGTGTTTTTAAATTACTGAAAACTCTTTCACCCCAACAGAGGTATATTTTTGAGAGATGATTGAGTGTGGAGTTTTTACTTGGGATGTCCTCTAAGGAAAGGCCATGGTCATATCCGGGTAAAAAAGGATAAAAATTAGGTAAATTTGCGTGTTCTAGATAAATCTGCTCAATACCATATCCGGATTTCATTTTATTATTCTAATTCAATTGTTAACTCTGAGTCCTTAAATAATTTATTATCATGCGAAATAACTATAACAGTTTTACTTTTTCTTAGAGATTTAATTAACTTTTCAATAAGCAGGCTATTTTTATTATCTAAATTACTGGTTGGTTCATCAAATATTATCAACTCAGCATCATTATATATAGCTCTTGCGATAGCAACTCGTTGTATCTCACCTCCTGATAAATTTTTTCCATTTTCACTTATATAGCTATTTAACGAGAACGATTCCCTATTACTCAAATTAACAGCGTTTAAAGCGTAATTTAATTTATTTTCATCAATGTTTTCGTTACCAAAAACAATATTATTTTTTATATTATCGTTAAACAAATAAATATTTTGAGAAACTAAACCAAAATTAATAATCCATTTCTTGTTCAATTCAAAATTGCTAGTACCGTCAATTAAGATTTCACCTGATGTTGGTTTTAAAAAACCAATTAGCAAATGACTTAAAGTTGTTTTGCCAGTTCCGCTTTGACCAATAATCTTTACCAAATCACCTTTATTAAATTCAAAATTTAAATCTTTTCTAAATAATTTTTTTTTTGAATTTGAATATTGAAAATTCACATCTTTGAATTTTATAGAATTTTTTATTTCATATTTAAGATTATTTTCTTCTTCATATTTAAATGAATTAAGATTAATTAACTCTTTATGAATTAGGTCTAGTGTTGCTTGACCATACCTCATTGAATTAATACTTTGATTGATTCTACTAACTAGCGGAACAAATCTTATAAGAGCAGCTAAGAAAAGCATTGATACCTCTAAATCAATTTCTTTAAAATCAGAATTATTTAATATTGAAAATAAAAGAAACATTATCAAAGAGACAATTACAATTACTTCTATAACTATTCTAGGTATATTGCTTAAAAAAAGATTTTTACCAGCATAAAAATAATTACTAATATTATCGTTTTTAAATTTATCGAAGAAATGATTTTCTCTTCTATAAATTTTGATTTCTTTTATTGACTTTAAAATATTTTGAAGATGATTTAATCTTGTTTCATCAAAAAATTGTCTTTTTAAACCATATGAGATGAATAATTTTTTAATTGAAAAAAATATCAAAAATATAAATACAGAAAAAATTACCAATGCAATAAATTTTTTAGCATCTACTACTAGCAAAAAAAATAAAATACCTGTCAAAATAAATATATCATTTATTAGATAAAAGCCTGGTCTAACTATATTTTCAATAAATTCATTAGCCTCTTTATAAACATTTCTAATCATAAAAGAGCTTGTTTTATTAATATGAAATTCGAATGGGGCTTTCATGTAGTTAGTAACCATTTTGTTACCTATGCTTGCACCGATCTGATAAACCCTCGATGACAGATAATAATGTCCAAATACAAAGAAAAATACTTTAGTCACATATATTATTAAAATTGCTATGATAACAAATAATATTTGATTAAAGTGATTTAATTCAAAAAATGCTTCTGGAATAATATTGAATTTATTCAGCTGTTCGGTTTTTTCCAGTATTACTGTAAATAACGGAATAATCATTGCAATATTAAAAACTTCCATGAAAGTATTTATAAGATTTAATACAAGAATATTATAAAAAGTATTTCTTTTAGATTTTGGATAAACTTTTTTTATTTTTTTTAAATAGTTTTTCATAAGTCAGATGAAATTCACTATACTTTTTATTTTATTTTGTTTATGAAGTATCTTAAATAAAGCGATATTTTGTTTATTTATAATTTTATCATAAAATCTTTTATTATTATTTAATTTTTTAAAAAAAGCCGCTAGGTCTTTGTGACTATTACAAGAATGTATTAAATCAAGATATTTATAGACGCTTTGTAATTTATTTTTTAATTTAAATTCATAAACTCTATTTTTTTTATTCTCTCTTCCGTACTTATAAAATTCAATAACTATTTTTTTTTGAAATACACATTCTAAACTAACACCTGATTTTGATGTTAAAACTACCACATCACAAAATTTAAGTGTACCTGATATACTATATTTACTTTCCGATATTGAAACCTTTTTTGATAGTCCAAAAAATTTTTTTAGATTTAAATTATTTCTGGGATGATTTTTAACAATTAAATTGTATCCATTTTCTTCTGCTACTTGAACAACACTTTTAATTTTGTTTTCTATTTCTTCTTTACCTAAGTAATTTACTTTTCCAATTACTAAAAAAATATTTTTTTTTTTATTTTTTTTGGCATTGAATTTAGTGTAAGAATGAAGATACTTTATCCATTTTTTTGATAATCTTGGAAAACCTAAAATTCTTAAATTTATATTTTTTGGTGAAAATTGTTTAAAATATTCAATTTCATTTTTGTCTCCACCAAATAAAATAGTATTTTTTGGGAATTTACTTAATTGATAATTTCTATTTGGAAAACTTTCTTGAAAAATTTTTTTAGACACATTTCTAAATCTATTTAAATTAGTCCCACGTAAAGTTATTGCATGAGGAAATAAAAAAAACTTTGAACTTGGAAATTCTCTAATCCAATCAAAATAATTAGAATCAAAATCTGCACATAAAATAAAATCAATTCTAATATTATTTTTTTTTATAAAATTTATATTTTGATAAGTATTATTTAATTTAAAATTATTTAATTTTGATTTTATTTTGAATAAATTAAAATTCTTCAACTTAAGGATTAAATATTTAGGGTTTCTAAATAAATTTAGAAATAATTTAAAGTAATTTGACTTTTGATCTTTTGCTTTAATTTGTATAATTTTTGTTATATTTTTAAGTATACCGTAAAGATCTTTATATCCTTTTTTCTTACTTAGTATTTCTGGTGATTTAAATGAAGTATAAATATTAAATTTCTTTTCATTTAAAATATTTAAAATAGGAAGCATAAAATCAACTTCTCCCCAAGAGTTATTGAATACAATCAGACAATTTCTTGACTTCATTATTTTTTTTTTAAAACTAATGAAAGCATGCTTCCCCAAAATGGGGGACTAATACTTAAATCATTTTTCTTAACGATATAATCTTTTACTAATTTATAATCATTATCTGGATTTGAATAAGGTGTCTCTAAATACTCATATTTTTCTTCAACTTTTTCAAATCTTTTTTTTCCACATAACCTCCAAAGTGTATCTGTTGAAAAAATATTTATGTGTTGAACTGGATGCCACAAATTCCATTTTGATCTATACAGCCACGCTGTGAATGAAGAGGCGTTAGGTGTGGCACAAAAAAATAAATATCCATTTTTTTTTAATAATTTGTAGGCTCTGTTAATTGATTTTTTTGGATTATACATGTGCTCGATCACACCTCTAAATATAATTAAATCGAATTTTTTTTTTATTTTATCTTTTCCTAGACTCGCATTAATGATTTTAATCTTGAATTTTTTTGCTCCTATTTCTGCGGAACGTTTATCGATATCTAAACCTGTTTTTTTAAATTTATTTGAAAATTTAGACAGAAAATATCCCCCACCACATCCAACATCTAGAATTGATCCATTTTTTACATATTTATTTATTAGATCTCTATCATTTAAATATTGACTATCTCTAAGCTTCATTTTCTTTTTTACAACTAAACGTCTGTCCATATTAGATTGATAATAAAAATTCAAACCTTCCTCTGTTATGCAAGGGTCAATAGATATAAAATTACATTTTTCACACTGTATAGCTTTAAAATACTTATCTTTAGCCCAAATTGATTTTTTTCTTTTATTAGAATTATTTCCACAAACACCACATTTTCTTATTTTACCTAAATATTTTTTTATAGTTTTATAAGGAACAGTTTGCATATTAAAAATTTGGTTTAATTTTAAATTCTTGAATTATTTTTTCAGCGATTTTTAAATCATATATAGTATGTATATCAACCATATCAATTTTAGAATTATTAATTACGTATTTTATTTTTTTACCCAGTCTACTGGAGTAGGTTATACATTTATTTCTAGTTGCAAGACATAAACCAGTATCCTCCCTAAAAATCGCAGGTTTTTTTTGTCTTGGTAAGTAAATTTTAGAAGTATTTAATCTTGTAAATTTCTTACTTTGTTTTTTCCAAAAATTTTTATGAACAGGCGTAACAACAAATGATGAATCAATTTTATTATTTTTTAAAAGATTATTTATACAAATATTTATCAACTTAAGATTTCTAAAAATATCTGTGATCTGAAAATATACAATTATATCTGGATAATATCTCTCTTTTTTTTCTAATTCGTTCAAAAAGTTTCTTAAAGAGGTCTCAGTGGATACAAAATCACCTGAATATTTTTTTTTCTTAAAAAGGGAACTTCAGCACCATAAAATTTAGCAATTCTTGAAATTTTTGCACTATCAGTAGAAACGAAAACTCTATCTATTTTTTTGGAACTTTGAGCAGCTTCTATCGCGTAATATATAAGGGGTTTTCCATTTAAATTTAATATATTTTTATTTTTTAAACCCTTAGAACCAGATCTTGCTAAGATAATTGAAACTATTTTTACTTTTTTCATTTAATAAAATTCTCAAGACTATTTTTGTCAATATCAGTTATACGTAAACTTTGTATTTTACTTTTAATGTTGTATAGACCATTTTTATGGTCGCTTACTAAAAGACCTTTGCTAGCAATTCTTGTTTTAACGATAGAACCTAATCCATATAAACTTGAAAAAAAAGGTTTTTTTTGAGAACGATTTTTAAGTTCTTTTCCATAAATCTTATATGACATCGAAATTTTATCAAATACAAAATTAGTAGTAAAATTTTTATATGTGGGTACTATAGCCTCGTAACCACTGGAACAAATTTGACTGATTACATCATTGATCAAATTTTCTGGCCTAAATAGATAATCGCCATTTAAATATAAAACATAATCAGAGAAGAATGACTTATTATTAGATTTTTTAACACTGTTTTTTAGAATTTTCACTAAACTTAATTTGTTAGTTTTTTTAATTACCTGAAAATTTTTTGGAACGGATTTAGACAAAAAAGATTTAGGTTTGATGAAAATAATTTTTTTATTTATTTTAAGATTATTTATTTGATGGCAGATTTTATTAAAAGCCTTATCACATACACTGTTTTTTTTATAATTAGTAAAGTTAAGAACTATTAACAACTTAATATTTTCTGGTCTTAAAGTTTCAGGTATAGTAAGAAAATTTTTACTCTCAATTTTCTCAATAACACCAATTGTTTTTCTTAATCTATCCCTGTTTGAACCATGATGTATACCGTGATAATGAAAAACATTGGATTTTGGCTCGTAAACTATCCAATACTTTAAATCAATTATTTTTTTTGACCAATGTCTATCTTCAATATTAGATAACTTGTCACTAAATTTAATTTTATTCCAAATCGATTTTCTAATTGCGCTGTTAGCATTATGAAAAAAGTAGTCTTTTTTTTGAATTTTTCTCTCATTCCCAAATGTAATATATAAATCTCTAATATCTTCAGCTTCACTATATTTAAGAGGAGACTGTTTACCATATACTGCGGCAACTTTTGGATTTTTGAAATTTGATATTAAAGATCCAAGCCAAGAATTTTTTTCGGGGATACAATGAGCAGATATGTAAACTAAAAATTCTCCTTTAGCAACTTTTGAACCAAGATTAAGTGCCTTTCCTGGAATAAATTTCTTTATTTTAATTATTTTTTTAACGTCGAAAGATTTTGCAATTTTTATAGTATTATCTTTACTATAGTTGTCTACAATTATTATTTCATAATCTTTAAATTTTTGTTTTTTAATAGCTGTTAAACAATGTCCTATCCAATCTTCTTCATTAAAAGTCCTAATAATTATTGATACTTTATATTTCATAAATTATGACAAATTTTTTCTTTTTAAAACTAACATTCCATAATTTAAAGATAATAATGATGGTAATTGATCATAAAACTCAATTATTTCAAAATCTTTATCCTCTATATCTTTATAATTTAAATTAAAATATTGCTTGGATTTGTGGTGTAAATATCTCAGCCCAAAACTATTTAAATTTTTAAATGGTTCAATAAAAATTAAATAATTTTTAGCTACTCTTTTTATTTCTGAAAGGACCTCATATTTTATATTATCCATCTGCTCTAAAGCCAAGTTAGAAAATACTACATCAAAAGTTTTATTATTAAAATTTAAAGACCTAGCATCTTGATTATATAATTCTAGATTAGTATTGTTTTCTATATCATTAAATTGAAAATTTAATTGTTTTTTAAATATTGGATTTAAAATTTGGTTTTTAAGTCTTTTTGCATACTTAATGCCTTCAATGCTTTGATCGACTCCAGAAAAGTGAATTTCACAAAATAAATCTGACAACAATTTTAATGTAATTCCTGAACCACATCCAATTTCTAAAACCGTTTTTGGATTTAATTCTGCTATTTTACTCAAAATTAAATATTGTTGTATCTTTGTAGTCAAACAAGAATGAGCTAAAAAGATTTTTTTAAATTTATGTAAATAATATGAATTTGAATTTATATCAAAATGTTTAATTATTTGATCTTCATTCCATATTCTTTCATATCTTTCTTTTGTAAATTTTTGAGATCTTTTAAAATTTTTAATTTTTGAAAACAAATAATTTTTAAATCCTATGTAATAATCTTTTATTAAAATGAAAATAATACTAATTTTGTTTTGACTTACATTAGAAGAATAATATTTAATTATATCATTTATATCTTCACGGTAGTTCCTCATAATTTATTAGTTTTTAATTCAAAAAAAATAATTTTTAATTAATTTTAAATTATCTAAAATCTTGGCTGGTTTTGCATAATGTCTCGACCAATAATCAGATGAAAAAATATTACTTTCAGAATTTTCATATTCAAAAAAATTTAAATTACTTATATCACCTGGAATTGCATTTAAATGGAAAAGTAAAATTGTTCTTGATTGATCTGTGTCAGGTATACCAGCTCGATGAATACATTGTGTTGTGTTAACAAATAAACTTTCTCCTTTTTTCCCAGTATTTCTGTAAATCAAATTTTCAACATTATTTTCATTATATGAATATCTATTTTTATAATTTGAAATTTTTAAAAATTTTTTTGTATTTGATTTTGGAACAAAATGAAGAGGGCCTTTTTTCAAATGAATATCTTCTAGATTTATAAATAGTTTAAAATATGTAAAATAATAATTATCTGTGTGATATTTTTCTGAATAAAACTGATCTTTATTATTTAATGTTTTATCGAAACCGTGGTTTGTAAAGATTTTGATATGGCTTACAACAATTCTAGATGAGTAAAATTTTGAGAAATTTTTTATAACTTCTGTAAAATTTTTTATAAAAAGATTTTTGATTAAATTTTTTAACTCATTGTCAAATTCGTAATTTGTGACATTATTAAGATATCTTTTCTTTGATGCATCGATTTTAGCATTTATTAAGTTTATTTCTGACGCAGGAATATTTATAGATTTAGAAAAACCAAATTTTCTGAAATTTTTGATAATTTTACTGTCAAATTTTGAATCTGCTTTAAAAGACTCGTAAATTTTATTAAAAAGATTGTATGAAATATTATTCTGATTTTTAAAAATTAATAAGGAGATATCATTCTTGAGTGCTTTTAACACTATGATTTACTCCATCTCTGTCTCATATTGTTATGTACATCTAATTCAATTTTTTGCATCTCTGGCCCTAGATCTTTATTGATCAACTCTAAATTATTTCTGTAATCTGATAATGTCTTCATTTCATTTGGTAAAATTGAAAATTGATTATCCCTTCCTGGTAAATTGTTGTCAGTTGTAAAATGTTTCTCTATGAATTCTACCCCATAATTTAGAGCACCAATTGCATCAACTATTCCTTTATAATGTCCACTATATCCAACCCTAGAAAAATATTTTTTTAAGAAATTTATTCTTGGTAAATTTACATTCTCTGCAGGGGTAGGATAAGATGAAACACAATGAAACAAAACAAATTGATCTCCTTGGATTTCCTTAGATAATTTTTTTATTTCATCAAGTTTTGTTGCTCCTGTGCTAATAAAAATCTGTTTATATAAACTTTTGGCTTTATTTATAAGTTTTTCATTATTTATTTCCATACTAGCAATTTTAATTGAGCTTAAATTTAAATTTTTTAGAAAATCAAAATATTTTGGATTAAAAACTGAAGTAAGAAATTCAATATTATTTTTATCACAATATTCTTTTAACTCAATGTGCTTTTCTTCTGAAAGTTCAGCCTTTCTATATAATTCTATTCTGCCATCTTTATCCCAAGCACCAGGTTTTAAATCAGTAGTAGACCAAGTTTGAAATTTAGCATAATCAGCCCCAGACTCTTTAGCAGCTACAATCATTTCTTTTGCTAAGACCATGTCTCCTATAAAATTCCAACCTATCTCTGCTATTAATTTACATTTATTTCTCATATCTACTCATTTCTTAGTCTAATAAATTTATTTTATCAAACAATGTATAGTACTTCATTTCATCATTTAACTGAATTCTGCTGTCGTATCTACCTCTTTTATCAACTAAATGGTATTTGTAATATCTACCAAGTAATTTTTTAGTATATTTTACAAAAAAGTCACTTAAGAAATTAATAGAAATATAAAAACTTGAAACTAATTTAGAAACATTTTTAGATTTTTTATTTTTAGTTAAAAAATTATCTATATAATCTGCATATTCTTTACACCTATTACCATCAACTAAATGAAAATGTTCATTTATGTAATTTTGCATTTTTTTTTCATGGTTTTTTATAATTTCTGGTGAAACTTTTTTTTGTAATACATCTAAAACTGAATAATTTAAATCCTTAATATCTCTAATATTTTGTAAGCCTAAATTAATATGGTTCTTAGATAGTACATTCTTGGATACTTTATCATCAAAATTTAACTCAATGTTAGGCAAACCATAAATATAGGATTCTGGAATTGTAGAACATCCAGATTTACCAATGTGTAAATCGGATAGACAAAATAAATCGTTAATTGGTGCACCATACATAAGTATGACTGAAGGATATTTTTCTCTGAATTTGTACCAAAATTTAATATCATCATTTGGATGAGGTTTTAAAATCAAATTAAATTTTTCATTTTTTTTTAACAAATCCTCTATGAATTTAATTAATTTTTTTCTAGCTATTTTTTGATGCTCCACCATGTCAAAAAATGAAAAATCTTCTTTATAAATGTGTAATCTTGTTTTTGACATTTCATATAATTTTTTTTTGTCTAAATCCTCATATGAATTGTGAAATGCGACAGTGATGTTTTTTAATTTAGGATTAATTTTATATAAATCCCCTAATTCTTTTCTACTTTTAAAAATTGAACTAAATTTTTTGTGTAACAGATCTGATCTTGGAGAACCTAAAATTTTTTGTTCATAAGATTTATGTAATTTATGTGCATGATTTTTATTCCAAAAAAATGACAAATCAGGACTGAAACTAACTTTCTTTTCCACTATATCCCATTGATTAATACCTTCATTTTCTATCAAAATAATTTTAATATTTTGATTTTTCCAACTTTTAATTCTTTTTAAATATTTTGGATTTCTTCCAAGTTTGTTCTCAATTACTACATCTGGTCTAATCAAACCAATTTCATTCTCATGTAAACGTCTTAGATAAACGTCATAATTTTTTTTTTTTAAATAATAGCTAATTAAACAATTAGCAACTAAATCTCTATGTTTGTGATCAACTAAAAATAAAATCTTTTCTTTAAAATATTTTTTTTTTGAAAATACTTTCATACCAATAAACAATGTTAATTATTTGAAAAAAATTATAACTTGTAGTTGTTATTTTATTTTTACAATAAGTATCAAAACTTTTTTTTATATTGCCAGTGTTGAAAATACCTAGCTCTTTTAATGCTTTTGAGTGAATTGCGTCACCAGCCCATTCTTTTAAGTCATTTTTCAACCATTCTCTCTGGCTATCTACAATTGAAGCTTTAGTTTTAGGCACACTTATTTTTTTTAAATATTTTTTTGCAGCTTTAATCATAAAGTACCTCTGTTGGACACCTCTTACTCTATCGTAATGATCTAAATTAAAAGAAAATTTAATTAAATCGCTATCTAAAAGAGGTACTCGCATTTCTACTCCATTTGCCATTGATGCTCTATCCTTCATTCTTAAAACCCTTGGTAAATTGTGGTAAGTTAAATCTATATACTGAAAATTCAATAAATTTGATTTAAAAGGCCTTTCAAAAATAAATTTTTTCTTTTCATTTAACTTAAGAAAATTTTTTTCATATTGTGAAGTATTAAAGTAAGGTACACCATCTGTTGTTGTTGTTCCTGGATTTATTGTTGCCCCAATACTATTTGAAATAAAATTTTTTTTATTTTTTACTTTAAAATGATCTAAAAATTTATTTTCAAGTAATTTACCTGCTTGAATTCCTTTATTACTAATTTCATCCAAAACAATAGAATGCCAATAATATTTAAAACCACCACCAATATGATCACCTCCATCTCCACTAATCAAAACAGAATACCCCATTTCTTTAGCAAAATTGTTTAATTTAAATTCGGATAAAACTCTAAGAGAGGTAATTGGCAATTCTTGATAAAACAACATTTTGTCAAATAAATAAGGAACCTCTTTGCTATCTAAATATGAAATATGATTTTTAATTCTAAGTTTTTTTGAGAATTTTTTTGTTTTTTTTGATTCTCCATATAAATTTGGAGTAGATCCATTAAAATCATAAGTAAAAGTATGTAAATCTTTATTTAATTTATTTGCAATTAAGCTGGTAATTAGAGAAGAATCGGTGCCTCCACTTAATAATGTACCATATTTTACGTCTGAGCGCGTATATAGTTTAATTATTTCCTCAAGTTTAGAAAAAAAAATATTTTCAACATTATGTTTTTTAAGAAATTGATTTTCAACTATTTCATTTTTTAATGAATAATATCTTTTAATTTTAAAATTATTTAATGTTGAGCCCGTCAGATAACAGCCTGGCTCTAGTTGATATATATTTTTAAATAATGTTTTTTTTGAATGGTCAATCAAACCCCATCTTAAAAAATTATATAATTCTCCATAATTAATTTTTTTGTTTACTCCTGACCTTATTATACTTTTGATTTCAGATGAAAAAATTAATTTTTCATTTGATTTAAAATAATACAAAGGTTTAATTCCTTCTCTGTCTCGCGCTATGAAAATTTCTTTTTTTTTGTTGTCCCAGATAGAAATAGAAAACATACCTTTAAACAAATTAAGACAATCTGGACCTTTCTCTATGAAGGAATATAATACTGTTTCTGTATCTGTTTCAGACTTCCAATTATTAAATTTTAAATCTTTTCTTATTTCTTTCCAATTATATATCTCTCCATTGTATGAGATTATAAATCTACCATCTTTTGATTTCATTGGCATATGACCATTATCTGAGATATCAAAAATTGATAATCTTACATTTCCTAATGCTAAATTATTATTAAAATAATAACCAAAATCGTCTGGACCCCTATGAAAAATTAGATTATTCATTTTTTTAAAAATAGCCTTATCTACTACTTTATTATTAAAATTTAATTGCCCAGTAATTCCACACATATTTAACTTTTCTAATAATTAAACGTCAAATTTTATTTAAAGTTTTACTATAAGGTGATTTTGTATAATACACATTAGTTAAAATTTAAATTCATTAAAGTTTTATAAATATAATTTAAAAAAAAATATAAATTAGTATTTTTTGGATTAATTGCTTTTTAATTTTGCAAGTAAATAATGGTCAAAATTATCTATATTAATTGCTATTTCTGGTGAAATGTAATATCCAACTGTTTTACCTTGAGGTAACAACCCTTTAATCTTATATAAAAAGGATTTTTTAATTGCATAAACCATCCCTGCTGGCTTGTAAGCCCTAGGAGTATCTTGCCTTCTTGTGTATTTGTTTCCTCCATATATAATATTTTTTAGTAGATTTTTGTTTTTATACATCATCCAATAGGGAGGATAATCGACATCTGTAATTGTCATAGCAGCATCTGAATTACTTTTGATTAGTAATTTAATAACACTATCAATAATCTTTCCAGTTCTAAATGGGGTGGTGGGTTGCAATAAAACTACAACATCTGTGTTCCATTTTTGATTTTTTTCCAACCATTCAATAGAATGCTTTAAAACTGAGAAGCTTGTTGCCCTATCATTTGACAATTTTTTTGGTCTTAAAAATGGCGACTCTATTTTTAATTTTATAGCTTGCTTTTGCAAGACTTTGTCATCTGTGGAAAAAATAATTTTTGATAATAATTTACTCTTTTTTGCATTTTCAATTGAAATTTGCACTAAATTTTTATTTTTTAATTTTAAGTGATTTTTATTCTTTATTCCCTTTGAGCCTTTTCTGGCTAAAATAACTCCTAATACATTCATTTGTTAAAATTTTTTGCTAAAGTAATTTATTATTCTGTTTGCTACAAATTTCTGTTTTGCAAGACTTAAGTCTGGCCAAATTGGAATATCTAAAAATTCATTGAATGTTTTATAGGAATTAATTAGTTTATTTTTTTCTTTTTTAAATTTTGTTTTATAGTAGGGCTGTATATGCACTGGAGGAAATGAAAGTCTGGTCTCAATTCCTCGTTTAGATAAATATTTTATCAAATTATTCCTATTTTTTGCTGGAACCTTAATGCTATAATTATACCATGAATGCTGTGTAACATAACTTGGAATAAAAGGTGATTGTATATTTTTATTTTTTTTGAAAAATAAATTATAATTTTTTGCAATTTTTTCTTTTTTTTTTAAACACAATTTAAGCTTAGAAAGTTGTATTAAACCGATTGATGCTGACACATCAGTCATTCTATAATTATTACCTAATACAATATGATTGTATCTTCTATTTTGACCTTGGTTTCTAATAATTTTTAATTTTTTTGATAATAATTTACTATTAGTTACAATCATTCCACCTTCACCAGTAGTCAAATTTTTATTAGCAAAGAAACTAAAAGTATGAGCTAGTAATTGCGAACCAACAATTTTGTTCTTATATTTTGCACCAAAGGACTCCGCACTATCCGCAATTATTGGTATTTTAGTTCTTTTTGATAATTTTTTATAGTAATCATAGTCTACCGGCATTCCTTTCATATCAGTAACAATAATTAATTTCGTTTTTTTTGAAATTTTTTTTATAAGACTTTTCTCGTCTATATTAAATGTTCTAGGATCGCTATCACACAATACTAATTTAGCCTTTTTATATTCCACTACATTTGCTGTTGAGATATATGTTAAACTAGGAATTATTACCTCATCTTTTTCAGAAATGTTAAGGGCTGTTAACAAAGCATCTAAAGCTGAAGTACCATTATTAATTGCTATTGCATTTTTAACACCTACAAACTTTTTTACTTTATTTTCAAATTCTTGGACTCTTTTGCCCATACTTATCCAGCCTGATTTTACTTGTTTATAAACTGCATCCGCCTCTTTAATACCGACAGTTGGGTTTGCAACAGGAATAAATTTAAAAGTTTTTTTTGACATTTTATCTATAGCCCACGGACGCATATTCTACGCCTTTTATATTTTTTAACTCTAAAGGATCAAAAAGTTGCCAACTATCATAAAATAACAATGGTTTTTTTGTACTTTTAATAAGACTTGTTATATTTAAGTCTTCATATTTTTTATTATTGTTCATTATTAAAATTGCATCAGCTTTATTGAAACCATTTTTAATACTACAAGGCTTGACACCTAGTTTTTTAATTTCTTGATTATCTAATTTAAAATCGTGACCCCAAAGATTATTGTATTTATTTTTTTTAAGAAAATTAAGTAGTGAGACTGTTGTTGAGGATCTTGTATCAGACGTTTCAGGATTACCTTTAAATGCAAATCCGGTAATGAAAATTTTTGAACCTTTACTTTTTTTTAATTTTTTAAGTGTTGAGGATATTCTTTTATAAATTTCCTTTATCATATTTTCATTTAACAAGCGGGCTTGATAAATTAAATTATTTTTACTAATGAAATATTTTTCAAAACTGTCAGATAAAATATAAGAGTCCTTACTTAAACAAGGTCCGCCTACACCGGGTGATGGTTTTGGAATTTTATTTCTTTGGTAACCTAAATTTACTTTATCTACAATTTCAACAAAATTTAATTTTAATTTTTCGGTTAATAAAGCTAATTGATTACTATATGCAAAAACCGTATCCCTGTATGAATTATCAATTAATTTTGAAAGCTCAGCAGACTCCAGGTTACTTACCTCTACGACTGTATAATTATATTCACTAAAAATTCTTTTAGATAGTTCAGAACTTTTCTTGCAATAACTACCAACAATTTGTGGTAATTTTTTTAACTCTTCAATTGCTTGCCCCTCTACAGTTCTTTCAGGACAGAATGCTAAAAAAATATCTTTACCAAATTTTAAGTTTGTTTTTTTCTCAATTAATGAAGCAACAAAATTTCTTGTGCAACCTACCGGAACTGTAGATCTTAAAATTATTAAATCTTGTTTTTTGAGCAAACTACAAATATCTAATATAGATTTTTTTAAAATTGATAAGTCAGGTTTTTTTTTATTATTATTTAGAGGGGTACCTACTGTGATAATATATACGTCAGATAAAATTGGTTTATTGGAAACATTAAAGTTTTTATTTAAATTTTCTTCAAGATATCTTTCGAGTCCTTTTTCATAAAATGGTGCTTTTTTTTTTCTAATAGTTTCAAGCAGACTATTATTTTTGTCATACCCAACTACTTCAAAACCTGACTCTGACAAAACAAGAGAAAGTGTTAATCCAACATAGCCTAAACCTACAACTAAGATTTTTTTTGATTTGATATCTAAAAAAGGAACAATCTCGTGTTTTCTTACAATGCCCTTAAAGATACCGTTTTGATCTATTACTGGTAAAATATTTACTTTACCTGCAAATTTTTTATATGCTTCATCTGCTGAAAAGCCATGTTGAATAAAAGAAAAATTTTTATTTTGAACCTGGTTTATTTTATCATTTAGCTTACATCCTCTCAACAAACCTCTCCTTACATCCCCATCCGATATTGATGAAATCAACTTACCTTTTTCACTAATAACAAAGCAAATTCTTTCACTATTTAATTGTATTATTTTAATTGCATCCTTAATTTGAGATTTTTCTCTAATAATTAAATTATTTGTGTGTTTATCAAAAATATTAAGACTCATGTTTAAGATATAATAGTATTTATTCTATCAAGATTTTCTTTTATTTGCTTTAAATTTGCGTTTCTGCTTTCGAGACAATAAAAAATATCAGGATTATCGCTTTTAATTTTTTTAATTTTCGAAATTTGATCTATAGCATCATACTGCCAGCTATTTTCTTCTAATGCTCTATGTTCATCTTTAAGACCATTATTTTCAGAAATGTGAACTTCATAAAGCCTATCACTATATTTAGAGAGATATTTATCAAGAAATTTGTATCTATCAAAATCCATTATTTTACTAGATATATTCATATGTCCTAAATCAAGTAAAAGTCCAACCTCTTTTGGCAGATTATCCATTAAATCTGTTATTTGTTGAAAGTTACAGTTTAAAGATGAATTTCTTGCAATAGATGGAAACAAATTTTCAACCAAAAAAGTTACACCCTGTTTTTTAAATTCTTCAACGAATCCGTTGATAAATTTAAGTGAAGCATCTAGAGCATTTGTATAAGACATTTGTTCAAAATCAAACTCGAACATCCCGTCACTTTTAGCCTTAGCCTTTGATAAATATCCTGCATGCAAACCATATATTTTAGAATTTACATCCTTAGACAATTTTAATGCATTATTTACTAGTTGTTTGCATGAGTGCTGAATTTTTGTCTCATTTGAGGCTATATTTAATACAAATGATTTCTCAGGTGCTGGAAAATAATTATGTAATATAAATTTATATCCCTCTTTAGAAAAATTTTTAAGTATTGATGAAATTTCTTCAGTTGACTGGAAAGGATGAGGAGCAGACAGCTCAACAAAATTATTACTTAAAGATCCACAATATTTTATTGCTTCTCCAAGTTTTTGATTTCTACACAAACTCGTAGATAAGTAACATTGACTCATTGAATTAAACTAATTCTTCTCTTTTAGAGTTCTCTGATCTCTCAGATGCTAAAATTAATTTCATCGTGTCAATTCCATGTTCAAGGGGAATAACAGAGTTTTTTTTCTCTGTAAAACTTTCTATAAATGTTTTCAGTTCCTCAATATAACATTCATTAAAATCACTATTAAATTTATCATAAATTTCAACTTTTTTATCTTTAGATGTGTAAACAGTAACTTCATTTTTATAAAAATCCCATATTATATTTCCTAATTCACCTTTTATCTCAATGCCCTTCTTATGATGTCTTCCAAAAATATCTGTATGGATTGAACTTATTACTCCATTTTTGTGATGGACTATGAGTTCGCTTAAGTCGTCAGCTTTTATTTCAAGATTGCTAATTTTTTTATTAATTGCTATTACAGACGCAAATTCACCAATCAAATGATGGGACAAATCCATGATATGACATTGATCTAATATTGATCCTCCACCTTGTTCTTTACTTGCCATATAAAATGTTCTGTAATCTTCATATGGGTGCCAATCTGGAAGGTATTCTGAAAACTCACCTCTAAAATATAATATTTTTCCAATTATATTTTCGCTTAATTTTTTCTTTATAAGTTTAATTGCTGGCGAAAACCTAAATATGTATGCAATCATTACAGTCAAATTATTTGATTTAGTAATTTTTAACAATTCATCAGCTCCATCTAATTTTGAGTCTAAAGGTTTTTCAATCAGTAAATGTTTTTTTTGTTCAGCTAATCTTATCGATTGCTCTATATGCATCGAGGTAGGAGAACAAATTATAGCAGCATGAAAATCCTCTTTTAAAGCCTCATCAAAATTCTTATAAGTTTTCTTAATTCCAAGTTTTTTTACCTCCTCGATTCTATCATCTCTTTTATCTAATGAGATTATATTATCTGGATTTAGACCAATTGAAATTGCGTTTCTTATGTGTCTTTTTCCAATTGAACCAGCTCCAACAACAAATATTTTTAAGTCTTTCATAATAAGTTAATTAAAATCACTAATTTTAAAAAGCTGATCTCTCTTTATATTTTTTTTCAATTTTAAGCCAACAATTTTTTTTAAAAATGTAGTTGGCAACCCATTCCCAGGTCTTTTAATTGCAATCATTGAAATATTAACTTTCGTACCTTTTTTTAAGTTATCTGCAGCAACTAAACTTCTCCTTAATGATTTAAGTGTATCAATTTCTTCTTTAGATCTTCTCTTTAATGAGCTGCCAATACAAATTTTGGATAGTTTAGTTAAATTGGAAAGTTCTCGCAACTCCTTCGGTTCTATAGATGCATTTTGGTCTATTCCTGGTAGATTACGCGACAATGTAAAATGTTTTTCTATTACGACAGCACCTTTAGCTACAGACACAATAGCTGGTATCATTGATGGTGTATGGTCAGAAAATCCTACAGGACATCTAAATAATTTTTTGTAACTATCTAAGACTGATAGATTTGCATTTTCAATTTTTGAGGGATAGTTAGATGTACATTGAAAAAGTAATAAAGGATTACCTTTTTTTTTAAATATTCTTACAGCTTGCTTGACTTCGTGAAGATCTCCCATTCCAGTTGATAATAAAATAGGTAGTTTAGAATTTGCAGCTTTTTTTAAAAAAGGAATATTATTTAGATTGCAAGAGCTAATTTTTATTGCATCAACATTCATTTTTAAAAGTTCTGATAAGGATTTTTGCTCAAATGGAGTGCATAAAAAATCTATTTTTTGTTTTTTACAAAATTTTTTTAATATTTTTAATTGATTTATATTTAGTTCGCATGATTTAATTATTTCTAATTGAGATTTATTTATTACTTTTTTATCACTTTTTTGATACCCGGCTTTTTGTGCATATCTAGAAATATAATCATCTGCAATAAATTTTTGAAATTTAACACAATGGGCCCCATTTAATTTTGCTGATCTAATCATTTTTTTTGCAAGATTTATATTTCCATTATGATTAATTCCAATTTCAGCAATTATGTAAGGATCTTTAGTCGCTAAAATTTTTTTAATAAAATTATTTTTCATCTAGATAATAAAATTTTTTGTTATGTATTTTAAAGTATGGTTTATATTTTTTTGTAATTGTGGCTCTAAGTTTTATATTTAGTTTCTTTTTTGTTATACTTTTATTTATAATATAAAATTTATCAAGTTGACTTTTGGTTTTTATTTTTTTTGACCATTTGTCCTTATTATTTCTAATACTATTATAAATATAGTCTTTATCAGTTCTAATTTTAAAAATAATTTCTCTAGCTAAAGTGTAAAGTTTTTTGTGTGTATGTGTCAAAATTTTTTCAAAATTGTAAGCTGGAATTTTAAACTTATTGGACTTGATAATTTCTCCATAATCAATCTCTTTTTTCATCAAATGTGCAGTGACTCCATAATAATATTCTTCGTTATATATTGCATAATTTAAGCACCCTACTCCTCTATACTTAGGTGGACCAGGATGAAAATTAATCGCTGCAACTTTTGCTTTTTTGATTATAGAGTCTGGCAAAATTAATAAACTTCTAAATGAAAAAATATAATCACCTTTCCAATTTAAAATTTTTTTTGGAATTTTTTCTTTATATTTTTTTGAATAAAAAATTTTCACCGATCTAAAATTTTTTTTTAAATCTTTATAAACTTTAAGAGAAAATTTATCTTGATACCTGCAAATTAATAAAACTTTTGCGTTACTTTTCATTTAAAAAAAATTCTTTATACCACAAAGTAGTCTTTTTAAGGCCATTAAGGTAATTATTATTGTTTATTTTTTTTAATTTAAATGTTTTTTTCATATTTGGACATCTTCTTTTAACACTTCCCTCTGAAAGTTTTCCTGTATGAACTAAAACATTTATTCCCAAAATTTTTGAAATGTCTTTAATTAATTTTTTAATAGAAATTTCGTAAGATTGACCAATGTTATAAATTTCTTTATTTTTTCCTTTAAAAGCTATCTGAAAAATTTGATCAACGGCATCATCTATATAACAAAAAGATCTTGTTTCTCTTCCATTTCCTTGAATTTTAATTGAACATTTTTTTTTTTTAAAATTATTACTGGAAATAAAAATCTTTTTTATTATTTGAGGAATTACATGCTCAAAACCCATATTTGGACCAAAAATATTATGCGGTCTAAAAATATTATGTTTTATTTTTGTATTTCTCAAATAATTAAATGTTAACAACTCTCCAATAATTTTAGAACCAGAATAGCTAAATCTAGGATTTAAGGGGTCAGGAACTGAAAGGTATTCTTTCTCAGTTGCTGGGTATTTTTTTGGTTTATGATATACTTCGGATGACGAAGCATAATGAAAAAAATTTATTTTTTTTGTTTCTATAGATTTTTCTAAAATGTTAATAGTTCCTGAAACTCCTACATCCATAACCTCTTTTGGAATTTTATAAAAATTTTCTGTTCCATTAATAAAAGCTAAATGAAATACTCCGTTGCAGTTTTTGATGGCTTTTTTTATTAAATTTTTATTTCTTATGTCTCCTTTAATAAAAGTAATTTTTTTTTGTTCTAATTTACTAAATTTCATAAAGCTTCCTCTAAAATTATTATCAAACAAAACAACTTTTATTCCATGATTAATTAAATTTTTAACTAATGAGTAACCTAAAAATCCTGATCCACCAGTCACTAAATATTTTATTTGTTTACTTTTCATTTGAACTATAATTTTGAAAACTTAATTTGCCTTTTATTAAGATAACCAAGCGGATCCTCAATTTGCTCACTATAAGAAATATCATATTTATCTAATCTTTCACTTTTCCAGCTTCTTTTAAAATTTACCATATTAAAACGTGCGTTGTTAGTCTGGCCATCCCAAACAATCAATGTGCCTGGTAAAAGTAAATTTTCCATCCGCAATAAATTACAATTTAGAATTGTTCTGTCCTTATCCCTAAAATTTAATCCATCAATATTACCTTTAATATCGAGGAAAGAAGGCCCATCTACATAAATAAAATCTGGAGTAACATTAGGAAGTACATCAATTTTGCTCGTTATCTGATCATTGTATATTTCCATAGATGAACTTGAGTAATTTAATTTAATATAAGACTTTAAATCTTTGGGAATTTTTTTTTTAAATATCGAAATATATTTTTTATTTGAGTCTACTGAAAAAACCTTAAATGCATTTGATCTTCTTAAATTTTTTGAAACAGATTTATTATATTTTAAATAATTATTTTTTAATGCATCAGCAATGAATATTGTAGAATACCCTACTCCAAACTCTAAAGCTGTAGTTACCCGCCTAGATGTAATAATATAATGAATTCTTATTAAATCCTCTAAATCTGGAGGGTAAGGTGTTTTATTATTATTTTCAAATATATAAGATGGAGAAAAATTCCTGGTTTTAAATCTTTTTACATTAATCAATCTCTCTAAATTAAATTGTTTAAAGTATTTTTTATAATTTAATTTTTCAAGATTTAATCTAAATTTACTTTTTCTCATTAATACTTTCCAAATCTTCAGCTGTATGTATGTCCGTAAAATTTGTTTTAATAATTCCAAAATGAGTACTTAGATTTTTATCAAAGACTGTTTTGTATTTCATTGCTCTTATAGCTCCATTTTGATTTAAATTTTCATCAACAGACATTACTTCGTTCAAATTAAACTTTAACAAATGATCAATAGATTTATCTATAGCATTAGAATTAATTTCAGGAGAATTTGCTTGGATACTTAAAACTAAAGATGGCCGTCTAAACTTTTTAATTTCATTTACTGCATGAATTATTACATCCATTTTGTAAATATCTGGTTCACTTAAAAATTCTGGTCTTTGAATAGTTTCTGCACCAAATTCTTTTGCTATATTTAATATTTTTTTACTTTCAGAGGAAACAAACACCTTTTTTATGTATTTTGAATTTTTAGCAGCTTGTATGGCCCAATAAATCATTGGTTTATTTTTAAATAATTGCAAATTTTTTTCTTTTAATCTTTTAGAACCTAATCTTGCAGGTATAATAACAACTGGAAAATCAAGATCATCTTGTTCATTATTAGTCTCTTTTATAATGTTGTGATTGGAGAATATTTTTTTTTTAAATTCATTCATATTATCAATTTGTCTGGTCTTATTAGAACTATGTTTTCGGTATCTATATAACGAAATACCTAAATTATGAATTTTATATAAAGAGCCTAATCTTGCCCTCAACTCCTCTTCTTCGCGATGTTTGAATTCCTCATTGTACATTCCTAATTTTATTAATTTATCTTTCCTATACATAACACCACAAGAAACTGGGGTTTCATCATATTTAATTCTTTTATATTTATTTTCATTATCATCCACATAATGATAATCACAAGAAACACAAAAGGCTTCTTTGTTGTCCTCTAAATAAAATACTAAAAATCTTAAAAAATCATTACTTACATAATCATCAGCATCAACTCTTACAACAAATTCTGCCTTTGATTTTAATATACCTCTATTCGCTGAGCCAGCTACTCCTAGATTTTTTTGATTTTGGATTAAATGAAAATTTTTTTCTAATTTAAAGGAATTAGCAACTTCGATTGAGTCATCAGAGGAACAATCATCTACTAAAATAATCTCGTATAAATCTCTTTCTAAACTTTGATTAAAACAACTTCTTAAACATCTAGCTAAATATTTTGAATAATTAAAATTAGTAATAATTATAGAAGCCTTCATTTTTAATACTTCTCATTGAAAAATTTATTTGTTAAAAATTTGAAATTTATTTTGGACTTTGTGCAAATAAAATAAATTTCTGGAGACTTATAACTCTTATTTATTAAATTTGTTAAATCTATATTATATATTTGATTTTTTCTTAAATACTCAAGAAACCCACTAGTTATTGAAAATTGATGTTGTTTGGTAACTCCGTACTTTTGATTATGGCAAAAAACTATAACATATTTACTACAATTCAGGGCAAAATTTAAGATTTTCATTGGTTCGAAAGTATGATCAAGACTGTGAAAAATACCAAATAAATCAAAAGAATTTTTTTTTAATTCTGGGTAAAATTCCAATAATTTTAAATCAAAAAGTTCTTGAGCATATGTTTTACTGTTTACTGATTGATAATTATCGTTGTGTCCCCAACCTAAATTTGAGTTATCTATAAAAAGAAATTTATTTGTAGTATTTTTATTTTTTAATTTTTTTTTAAATTTTTTAAATTCTTTAAAATAATTATTTGACAATAAATTTTGATTTTTATTCGAAAATATCTTTTTACCAACTAATTGACGTGATGTAAGATATTTTATTAATGAGGAGTGCATTATCTTAGTTGAATTTGATTTTACATTATACTCATAATTGAAATAATTTAAAAACAAGCCCATAAACGGACTATTGTACTCTGCATAATTTTTAACTTTAATTTTTTTTTTTAAAATTTTAAATAAATCACCATGATTAGGAAGCTTGTTATAGTGAACAAAATTTAACAAATTATTCCAGCTTCTATGATGTTGACCGTATATACTGGAATATATTCTTCGTGATGTATCTTTTGAGAACCATGGGGAATGCAATTTAGTTTTACATATCTTACATTCAAAAAGTTTTATTTTGTTTAAGTCTTTTTGTGATAAAAATAAATCTGATATAATTGCATCAACATAAAAACTTTTTTCAGATAAATTATTTTTTAATTTAATAAGTTTTTTAGATCCACACAAAGTGCAATTTTTATAATTTTTAAACATTTTTTAAATTTATGCTCTAATTTTTTTATTTGATACAGTCTTTATTTTTCCTCTACAATCAACAATAGATTTAGAATATTTTTCAATCATTCTATAATTAAAATAAGAATGATCAGTGACAATAAATATACAATCATATTTCTTAATATTTTTATAATTTGCAATCACATTTTTTAATTTATGTTTTATTAAGTAACTGTTTGAACAATATTTATCTGATACATCTACATTACAACCTAAATTTTTAAGTAAATTGATGATTTTAATTGATGGTGTCTCTCTAGTGTCTGCTGAGTCTTTTTTATAGGAAACTCCTAAAATTAAAATTTTACTATTTTTGATTTTTTTTTTATTTGATACAAATAATTTTTTAAATTTACTTACAGCATACCTGGGCATATAATTATTTATATTGCCTGATAATTTAATAAATCTTGTATTTGTTTTAATTTTTTTTGCTTTCCAAGATAGTAAAAATGGGTCGATTGGTATACAATGACCTCCTAAACCTGGCCCTGGGAAAAAGGGAACAAATCCAAAAGGCTTGGTGCTGGCTGCCTTAATTGCCTCGTAAATATCAACTTTAAGTTTATCTGAAACAATTTTCATTTCATTTACGAAACCAATATTTATTGATCTATAAATATTCTCTAAAAGTTTTGTAAATTCTGCAGTTTTTAATGAGGATACTGAATAAGTTTTAGTTACATTTTTATAAAATTCTTCTGCTAATTTAAGACAAGATTTTGTAGCTCCAGATATTACCTTGGTTGTATTTGTAACATTAAATTTTTTATTTCCTGGATCAATTCGCTCAGGGGAATAAATAAGAAAAACATTTTTTCCTAAATTTAATTTCTTCTTTTTAATTAAGGGAATATAAAGTTCCTCAGTTGTTCCTGGGTAGGTTGTACTTTCTAATATTATAGCCTTATTTTTTAAATCAACATTTGATAACATTTGTTTACTTTGAAGAAGATATTTCATTTCTGGACTTTTATTTTTTTTTAATGGAGTTGGCACACAAATAATAAAAATATCATAGTGATTGAGTTTATCTTTGATATTTCCAAATATAAATTTTTTATTTTTTACTTTTTTAAAATCTTTTCTTTCTATCGTATCAACATAAATATTATTATTTTCTAAGTTCTGAATTTTTTTTTCATCATTATCAAATCCGTAGACTTTAAAACCTTTTTTTGCTAATTTTACTGCTAAAGGTAATCCAACGTATCCAAGACCAATTATACATATTTTAGCTTTTTTGGTTAATATTAAATTTTTTAATTTTTTCATTTTTTATAATAATTCAAAAACCATGAAACAAAATTTTTTATTCCTATCTTGGCTTTTATCTTTGGTTTAAATGAGTAATTTTTTTTTATTGAATACAAAGACGCAAATGTTTTTTCCATGTCTCCTTTTTGCTTACTCATGTAAATTATTTTGGCCCTTTTATTTAAATTAATTTCTATACTTTGAATCATTTTCATAAGAGTAATTGGCTTTCCATTTCCTATATTTAATATTTCATGAAGTTTATTTCTTTTTGAGGATATAATAAGCATAATACCTCTAATAATGTCATCAATATACGTTAAATCTCTGAGATGATTTCCATTATTAAATACTCTTATCTTTTTATTTTCTAAAATTTTTTTTGTGAAAGAAAAATATGCCATATCAGGTCTTCCATAGGGACCATAAACAGTAAAAAATCTAAGTCCTACAGTTTTTATTTTATATAATTTTGAATAGCTGTATGCCATTACTTCATTACAAATTTTGGTAGCAGCATAAAACTGCAATGGCTTATTACACATTTTATCTTCTAAAAAGGGAAGATCTTTACTTTCTCCATAAACACTACTGCTACTAGCATAAATTAAATTTTTTATTTTGTTTAAACGACAAGCCTCTAAAATATTAAAAAAACCAATTAGGTTCGTATCTGCGTATGATTGTGGATTTTCAAATGAATATCTTACACCTGCTTGTGCAGCTAAATGAACAATTTTTGAAATTTTATGTTTTTTAAAAATATTAAGTAATTGTCTTTTATTTGAAATATCGATTTTGTAAAAAAAAAAATTATTTTTTTTTTGTTTTGATAAATTTTTTAAATTTTTTAAACGGTTTTTTTTTAATTTAACGTCATAATAGTTGTTAAGGTTATCTATACCTATAACTTTCTTGTTTTGAGAAATTAATTTATATACTAAGTGATATCCTATAAAACCTGCAGAGCCAGTAACTAATATATTATTATGTATTTTCAAATTATTACTTAGTTAATATAGTTGTTAAGAGATATATTTTTTATCTCTCAATTTTTTAACAATCAAGCTTTTTATAATTCTAAATCAGATAATTATACATTTAAATTTAGTCATTTTGGAATCTACCTTTGTAATTATTTTTACTAGTTTTTTGTTGATTTGATTTTTCTAAAAAACAGTTTCCTATTACCAATATATCTATATTTGTTCCCATAAAACAATTATAAGCATCAAGTGGTGTATTTACAATTGGTTCTCCTCGTACATTAAAAGAGGTGTTTATTAAAATAGGACATTCGGTTTTTTCTTTAAAATTTTTTAATAAATTGAAAAATTTTTCATTTGTTTTTTTATTTACAGTTTGAATTCTTGCTGAGTAATCCACATGTGTAACTGCTGGTATATCTGACCTTTTTATACTTAGTTTTTGCAGACCTGATAAATTTTTTTCTTTCTCATTAATTGATATTTGTTTTTCTTTTTTGATTTTTGAAACGAACATCATATAAGGGCTTTGGGTTTTTAATTCGAACCATTTATCTACTTCTGACTCAATTATTGCTGGAGCAAAAGGTCTAAAACTTTCCCTAAATTTAATTTTTAAATTCAAATCTCTCTGCATACTTAATGATCTTGGATCTCCTATTATCGACCTATTTCCTAGTGCTCGAGGACCAAATTCCATCCTTCCTTGAAACCAACCTATTATTTTATTATTAGATATTTGATTAACAGTTTTTTCTAGTATTGTTTGATCATCAAACACTTTAAAAATAGCTCCTACTTTTTTTAATTCGGTTTCAATAAAATTTTGAGAATAAACAGGTCCTAAATAAGAACCAGACATTTCATCTGAATTGCTAACTCTTCTAGTGTTTTTTTTATGTAAATACCAAAATGCCAAGGCAGCTCCTAAGGATCCTCCTGCATCCCCTGCAGCAGGCTGTACCCAAATATTTTTAAAAATTTTTTCTTCAATTAATTTACCGTTTGCAACACAATTAAGAGCTACTCCACCTGCTAAACACAGGTTATCAATTCCATATTCTTTCTTTATAGACTTTGCAATTTTTATGATAATATTCTCTGTCACTTTTTGTATGGATGCAGCTATATCCATGTGAAATTGATTTAATTCCTCATTCTTAGAATTTCTTGGTTTTTGCCCAAATAAATTATGAAACTTTTCATTTGTCATTGTAAGCCCTGTTGTATAATTGAAATAACTTTGATCTAACCTAAATGATCCATCCTCTTTAATATCAATTAATAAATTTATCTTATCTACATATTTAGGTACACCATATGGAGCTAAACCCATCAATTTATATTCACCACTATTTACTTTGAAACCTAGATAGTAAGTGAATGAAGAATATAATAAACCTAATGAGTGTGGAAAATTAATCTCTTTCTTAATTTGTAAATTATTATCCTTACCTATAGCGACACTGGTCGTAGTCCATTCTCCAACAGCATCAGCAGTAAGTACTATTGCCTCTTTAAAAGGAGATGGAAAAAAAGCACTCGAAGCATGACTCAGATGATGATTTGAAAAAAAAATTTTGCCATCATTTTGAAATTTATTGTCTAAAATTTTTAGATTATCAATGATTAGTTTTTTTTGAAAAAGTTTTTCTTTAATCCACAATGGCATTGCCAAACAAAAAGATTTAAATCCCTTTGGGGCAAAAGCTAAATAAGTTTCTAGTAATCTCTCAAACTTTAAAAAAGGTTTCTCATAAAAAACTATATAATCTATTTCGTTTATATTCAGTTGAGAAAAATTCAAAACAAATTTAATAGAATTGATTGGAAAAGTATTATCATGTTTAATTCTTGTAAATCTTTCTTCTTGAGCAGCTGCAACTATTTTTCCATCTATAATTAAAGTAGCAGCACTATCATGATAATATGCAGAGATACCTAAAACTGATTTCACTTTAAAAAAGAGTATAAATAAAAGGGGCCACCGCCGTACCTTCAGTTAAAACAATCAAAAATCCAAAAATAAATAAAATCAATATTATTGGAAACAACCAATATTTTTTTCTAATAAATAAAAATTTAATAAACTCTATGAAAAAACTCATTTTTAAAATTGATTTTTCATTGATGTATTTTCATCTTTTTTTTTTTCCCAGTAAGTATTGGAGTGATTTATTTTTAAATTTAGTACATCTTTATTTATGAGTTTTAAATAAAATGAAATAGGTGTCATAACTAGGAAATAAACCAATGACATTATTAATGGCGAGAAAATTTTACCAAGTAAAATTCCAAATTTAGTCCATATAATGTTTAATGGATTAAGTATTTTTGGGTTAAAAAAAGAAACAACCAGAAACATCAAAGATATGAATAAAAACCAAAAATTTATCTTATTTCCAACTAAAATTGGATAAAACGAAATAATAAGAAAAATAACAAAGAAAGTTAAACCAAAATTTTTATTTGAGCTTTTTTTCATATTTAAATACAAGACCGATTAAGACTAATAACCGAATATTATTTTAAAAATCTCATCAGCTATAATTTTATTTCCTTTTTCATTATGGTGTCTTGGATCAAAATATACATCTTTTTCAACTGATGCTACACTAGAAATATCATAACAAAACTCCAGTTTTGAACATAATTTTTTTAGTTCATTATAATGATTTTTTATTCTTAAGTAGTAATCCTGGCTAAGTTGATTATAAATCTCATAATTTTTTGAACTTTTGTTCTTAGGTATTTGTGCATCTGATATACCCATAGTAGGTTGCAAAAACAAAAAAAATTTTGCTCCCATTGTCTGACTTATAGAATTCATCATTTTTACATTAAATAACCAGTCTTCAATTGCATTTCTATCTTTTGTATTTCTAAGATTTAAGGCTTTTTCCCAACTAGCTAATCCATTTGATGACGCTTTAGAATTGTAAATTCTTCTTTTTATTGCTGATATAAAACTTTGAATATTGGGAAGATAAAGAGATGAAGTAGTCGATTGATCTATCCATTCATTATTTATAAACATTTCAAGCTGAATGTTTGACCAAAAAGGATATTTATTTTGAAATCTTAAATATTTATTTCTTCCCTGTAAATCATTTATACCAGATAATGAAAGAACATATTTAACATTTTTAATATTCCCAACATCTATTAATAATTTAAGTAATTCTTGGGTTGATCCAAAGTCTCCATTTCCACCATTGATAACGTTCAAATTGATGTTATTTAGAACAAATTTTTCATTAAGTAAAGATGGCCAAACTTTTCCATATTTTTTGTAAAAACCGTCTGTTGTTGATCCGCCTAAAGTTACTAAATTATTAAAATCCTTATTATTTTCATGATATACAAATGAACCATAAATTTTTCCGTCCAAAGTTTTGCATTTTCCTTTATGATCGTGAGTTACTACGTAAAAAGGATGTGTTCTCATCCTCAAGCAGTCATCTTGAACAATTTTCTTTTGTTCTAAAGTGCTTTTTGTAAAATTATAGATAAAACCTAAAAAAGGTCTCTCAGTAAAGTATCGTAATGCTACTAAACATATTTCTAAAAAAACTATTAATGAAACAAATACGATTAAGTTTACAATAAATATTTTGAAAATTTTATTAGATGAACTAACCATTTGTTATTTTTAACAAATTTTTTTATTAATTAATATAACATCAACTACAAATAAAATTTTTTTCAGTGCATAAATCAAGCCAATTGAGCTATTAGTACTGGTCAGCTGCACGCATTACTGCGCTTCCACATCCAGCCTATCAACGTG
>MDTD01142158.1_pt1 | contig 48265 bp, 52 predicted proteins | sample 811221 | NCBI WGS metagenome assembly MDTD01 (sample SAMN05326646, study PRJNA326480) | marine metagenome | isolation source: seawater | place: Pacific Ocean: South West | collected 2011 | reverse complement strand
GTTTTGCTAAATTTATTTGTTCTACTAAAGGAGATATTACCGTTGGACCAGTTGCTAAAATTATTGCACTGTAAACTGCTGCAACAGGCCAAGACAAACCTGCAAATAAATGGGAAATAAGTATACCACCTGCTAAAGAAATAATTAATCTTAATAATGAGATTCTCAAGACAGTATTTCTTACATTCCCTTCAGGTAATTTAAGATTTAAGCCCCCCTCAAATAAAACGAGACATACCAAAAGTCCTACTATAGTCTCTAAACCTTGCCCAAGATCCAAAGGTTCTACTAGACCCATGCCTGATCTACCTATCAACAATCCTGACAATAATAAAATAACAACGCTTGGGAATCCTGTAATAGAGGAAATTAAACGAGCTATTGCCCCTGCAAAAACAGTTATTCCCCAAAGTAATCCAAGCCTCTCAGGCGTCATATAAATTTTCCGATTAAAAAAATTAACAATTTATTTGATTAAATCAATAATAATAATCATAGTCCACTTATTTAGAATAATTATTAATCTTAAGAAGATCTTCCAACCCAAAATATATTAATTTCACCTTCAAATTTACGAAACTTTATTAAATAAAGTAATAAATAATAATAAAAAACAAATGCCAACCGTAGCCATTCTTCCATTCCAAATCTCCGCTTGAGGAGTAAATCCTCTTTTCCAAAGATTAAGCTCTGCTTTATCAACAAGATTTGTTGTTTCCTGCTCTAAGTTATCAATTTTTTTATTCATTAGACTTAATTTAAAAGGGTGGATTTTTGTCATAAAGAGACTTTGCTTGATTAATTGAAAATCTGGCAGATACGCCTAGTCTTATAGAACTGGAGGGACATCCAAGTCTAAGCCTAGATAAAGCTGCAGCTCCAATCATTGCTGCATTATCTGTACAAAGAGATAAAGGTGCTAAATGAACTCTAATAGATTTTTTATCAGCTTTCTCAATCATCATTTTTCTTAACGTTTTATTAGCGGCTACTCCACCAACTACAACCAAATCATCTAACTTAAAATCAACTGCACAATTTATTGATCTTTCTACCAATACTTCCGCAACAACTCTCTCAAAACTAGCTGCAATATCTTTAATTGGGATATTTTCATTATTCATTTTTAACTTCTGAGTCAATCTCAAAACTGCAGTTTTTAAACCACTAAAAGAAAAATCATATTTTAAAAAACCACCTTTTTTATCAGAGATTCTGCATTTGGGCAAGTGAAACTTGAATGGGTCCCCTCCTTTTGCAACTCTTTCTATAGCTGGACCGCCTGGATAACCAAGTCCTAATAATCTCCCTACCTTATCAAAGGCTTCTCCTGCAGCATCGTCATGACTACTCCCAAGTCTGTTCATTCCTTTATTTTTGTCAACTTTTATCAATTCTGTATGTCCACCACTTACAAGTAGGCATAAAAATGGGGGATCTGGCGATTGATTAGAAAATAATATCGAGGAGAGATGTCCTTCAAGGTGATGAATTCCAAAGAATGGTTTTGAATGCATCAAACAAAGCGTTTTAGCAAAAATTGAACCAACTCTTAGACAACCTACCAATCCTGGTGTAACAGTAGAAGCAATATTATCAATATTATCAATGCTTAAATTTGCCTCTTCCAGAGATTGTTGAAAAACAAAAGGAATTAATTCGAGATGCTTTCTTGCTGCTAGTTCTGGAACTACTCCACCCCACTTAGCATGATCCTTCACTTGAGAAGCAATAACATTTGAGTGAATTTTATAAGAACCATCTTTTTGTGATACAACTGAGGCTGCAGTCTCATCACAACTTGTTTCAATAGCAAGTACTATTGTCATATATTAATTAGTGATGTTTTATCCTAATATTAATTACATCTCAATACTAGGGATTTAAAGATTGCAACTTATGAAATTCTTTTTTTCAATAATAACTTCTGTTTTACTGATAATAGGAATTGCCCCTTCCGCTTATGCAGCTAAAGGAGCTGTACTAAATGCTGATAGAGCTAGTACAGAATATACTGCATCAGCTCTTCAAAAGTGCTCAGAAAATCCAAAATTTATTGAAAGAGCAAGTACTGCCGTAACTCAAAAAGATAAAATAAGATTTGAACGTTACGGAAAAGCACTTTGCGGAGATGATGGATTACCTCACTTAATTATTGGCCCACCCCTCGAGCCTTTTGGTGCACTTTTGAATAGAGGTCATGAAGGAGATCTTTTGATCCCAGGTGTACTTTTTATCTATATAGCTGGGATCATTGGGTGGTCAGGCAGAGAATACTTAATCGAATCTAAGAAAACTAAAGATCCTGCTAATATGGAAATAATTATAGATTTTGCCATTGCAAGAAAATGTCTCATCAAAGGTGCTCAATGGCCACTTCTTGCTAACAGACAAGGTAGAAATGGAGATTTGAGAGAAAAAGATAAAAACATTACCGTTAATGGTCCTCGCTAAAACTTACTAATCATTCATCATTGAAAAAATGTTCAAAATTTTTAATACTAAATTCATGAGATCAGCACCTGTGGTAGCCGCAATATGGTTATCAATTACAGCTGGCATAATTATAGAATTTAATAGGTTTTTCCCAGATTTACTTTTTCATCCAATGAGTTAAAAGATTTATTTTATAATCTCAAAAATATTTCTAACTGTTTCTTTTACAGATATGTTTTCTAAAACATGATCAAAATCTACTGAAGATTTCATTTCAAAATCAGCTCTTCTTAAACGCTTTTTAATTGATTCTTCGTTTTCAGTACCTCTATCCCTTATTCTTCTTTCAAGCTCTTCTTTACTAGGTGGCAGTAAAAATATTGATAATGAATTTGGAAATTTGCTTCTTATTTGACGAGCACCTTCAACTTCAATTTCTAAAATAACAGTAAAACCTGTATCTATTTTCTCCCTCACTGAATTTAAAGGGGTTCCATAATAATTACCAGCAAATTCTGCCCACTCAAGAAATAACCCATCAGAAATCATTTGCATAAATTTTGCCTTATCTAAAAAATAATAATCTCTTCCATCCATTTCACCTTCTCGAGGATTTCTTGTTGTAGCAGATATTGATAACCAACAATTTTTATCTTCTTGCAAAATATCTTTTACTACAGTTCCTTTTCCTACTCCACTAGGACCAGTAATGATAATAAGCTTATTTGAATTTTTCATAATTATTTATTTTGCTATAAAATAAAGGATCTGGGAATGATAAATAATGCTAAAAGGTGTTCCTCAAACAATGGATATAACATCCATTAAAGCTATTCTTCATTACCTTTCAAATGAAATTCTACCTTCAAAATTTGAAACTGCTCAACAACCAGAGCCAAATACTATACAAATTGGATTCAGAGGGATCAAGAATATCAATTGGATAGAGGTAAGTTGGCAAGGAGATTGTGCAAGGATTCTTAAAATAAAACGTCCTGAGAGAATAGGATCAACAAGTACGCTTGCCAAACAATTAAGCTATGGATTGAAATATATGGCTTTGGTTTCAATTAAACAAGATAAATTTGAAAGAGTTATTGAATTGGCCTTCGCAAAAAAACCTGGAGACTTAATTAGCAAATATTTAGTTTTCGAATTAATGGGTAAGCATAGCAATATTTTCTATCTAGATAAGAATTTAAAAATAATTGCAGTAGGTAAACAAATTCAATCAAACCAATCAAGCTTCAGAACCATAACAACTGGAGGTTTTTACTCACCTCCGCCTCCTACTTTAAAAAAAGAACCTAATGAAAAAGAATCGTTTGAAAACTGGAAAAAGAATTTATCTTTATTACAAAAACCACTTAAAAAATGTCTAATAGATAATTATCAAGGTGTAAGTCCAATTTTAATTAAGCAATTTGAATATTTAGCAAAATTAAGTAGAGACAATGTTATTGAAACTAATATTGAACTTATAGATGATATTACCTTAAAGAAAATTTATATGGTATGGATAAGTTGGGTTGATCGTTTCAAAAAAAATAGATTCAATTTCTCTACTTACGATGAATATTTTTATAGTGTATGGTTTTTAGATTCTGAGACTAATAAACAAGAAAACTTAGAATTATGTAGTGATATAAGTGATTATTATGATCATTTTTTAACATTAAAGAAAATTGAACAAATAATTTCCAAAATAGATTCAATTATTTATAAACAAACAATTATTGAGCAAAGAAATCTAGATATGCAAAGTAAATTACTGGAGAATTCTGAGAACTTTGAAGAATATAAATTAAAAGCAGATGATATTTTTTTAAAAATAGATCTTAAAAAGAAAGATATTATTGAAGCAGAAAAACTCTACAAAAAATCAAAGAAGCTTAAGAGAGCAAGGCACCTTATAGAAAACAGACTTAATCTTTATAGAGAAAATCTTAATAGGTTGGATGAATATAGTTTCATGATTGAAAATTTAAATAAAATAAAGATAGGTACTTTAAAAAATAAATTAGAGTTACTAGAAGAAATTAAAGAGGAACTTTGCAATGAATTTGATATTTATATTAAGAAATTAAGAAAGGTAAAGAATAAAAATAAAGATTTAGACTCAATACCAATAAAAATAAATTCACCTAATGGGCTAATTATTCAAATAGGAAGAAATATGAGACAAAATGATTTAATTAGTTTCAAATTGTCTAAGAAAAATGATTTATGGTTTCATGCTCAGGAATGCCCAGGTAGTCATGTTGTACTGAAGACCTCCACAAAAAATCCTGAAGATAATGATATTCAAATTGCAGCAGACATAGCTGCTTTCTTTTGTAGAGCAAAAGGCAATAACAAAGTTCCAATTAATTTAGTTAAGATAAAAGACTTACAAAAAATCAAAAAAGCAAGCTTAGGTTGCGTAACTTTTAAGAACTCAAGGATAATATGGGGAAATCCATCAATAGGAAAAAATTATATTAAAAAAAATCCCCAATAATAAATATGTTATATAATTAATAAAATCGTAATTTAAATGATAGATTTTCTTCTTGGTACTCACGAATTTTTAGGTAATCATAGTTTCCCTGAATTCATTGTTGGATATTTATTTGGAGCTGCTTTAATTATTGGTGCACCTACAGTTTTTCTTCTACTTGCATTTATTAGTGCATTAATGAAAACCAATGGGAAAATGGGTGGATACAGAGAATATGAGACTTACGGTGAATCAAGCCTTAATGATTGCCCACCATTTCTTCTCCCAGATCCTACAAATACCAAATTTAATAAATAATTTCTTGATTAAAAATTAATATTAAATTCATCAAATACTTATTCTTTAAAGATGATCAATATAGAAAAAAATAAGGATAAAAAGAATATAAACAAATCGATGAGTTTTGGTGATCATTTAGAGGAGCTTAGGGAGAGAATTTTAAAATCAATTTATTCAATATTAGTATGCATTTTCATTAGTTTCCTAGTAATTAAACCTCTTATAAAATTTTTGGAAATACCCGCAAAAAATATTCGTTTATTACAACTAGCTCCAGGAGAATTCCTTTTTGTCGCAATAAAAGTTGCTGGATACAGTGGTTTAATAGTGGCACTTCCATTTGTCTTTTATCAAATCATATTATTTATATCTCCAGGTTTAACAACTAAAGAAAAAGGGTTACTCATTCCTGCATTTGTAGGATCAAGTATTTTGTTTCTAATTGGCTTAATCTTCTCGTGGTGGGTATTAGTGCCAGCTGCAATAAGCTTTTTTATAAAATTTGGATCTGATATAGTTGAACCCATTTGGTCAATTGAAAAATATTTTGATTTTGTTCTATTGTTAATGTCAAGCACTGCAATAGCTTTCCAACTACCAATTTTACAATTCATTCTTGGTTCATTAGGTATTATTTCTACGGATAAAATGATTTCAAATTGGAGAATAGTTGTTATCTCATCAGCAATCATTTCTGCAGTAATAACCCCTTCAACGGATCCTTTAACAATGTCATTGCTATCAATCTCAATAATTATATTATATTTAATTGGTGCTGGCCTAACTTTTTTATCAGAATCATTTAAATCAAAAACTCTTTCATCCCTCCATTAATCTTCAATTGTAAACTTATTGCTCTTCCAAGCCTTGGTCTGGCATTTACAGTCTGCAACCAAATTCTAACCTTCTCTGAATAACCGCCTCTATTAAGGATTTCAATCTTCTCCGCCAAGGACTTTTTATATTCTAGTTCACTTAGATGAAACGATTCCTGCTCAAGATATTTCCACATCATTTGAAAATATAAATAATTTTCTCTTTGAAATAATCTAAAATCATATCTCTTTCCCCATCTACTTAATAAGTAGTAAATAATTTCATCAACTTGTAAAGGTCTCATAAAGTTTTGCAGATGTTCAAAAGCAAACTTAATTCTCAAAATATTAAAATCTTCCTTATTATGAGGAATTTTTTGCAAATTGGATCATAATAATAAATAAATAACAATCCAAAGTATCGAATGACTCAATTAAGTTCCAATGATGTCCCATCAATGGGGCGTAGGCAATTTATGAATCTTCTTACATTTGGAACGGCCACTGGAGTTGCCCTTGGAGCCTTATATCCAGTCGCAAATTACTTTATGCCTTTAAGGGCGGGAGGCAGCGGCGGCGGTACTTCTGCTAAAGATGAACTTGGTAATCCGATTACAAAAACTGGTTGGTTAGCGACTCATCAAGCAGGAGATAGAAGCTTAGTTCAAGGGCTTAAGGGAGATCCTACTTACATTATTGTTCAAAATGACGGGGAAATTAGTAATTTCGGATTAAATGCGATCTGTACTCATTTAGGTTGTGTAGTTCCATGGGACAGTGGAGCTAACAAATTTATTTGTCCATGTCATGGGAGTCAATACGATACAAATGGGAAGGTTGTTAGAGGTCCAGCTCCTCTCTCATTAGCTTTAGCTCATGTTGACATTGATGATGAAGCTGTTTTAGTAAAACAATGGAGCGAAACTGATTTTAGAACAAATGAAAAACCATGGTGGGCTTAAATTTTATGACTATTTTACAAGTATCAATCATGAAGAAGTTTATTAAATCAATTTTCTCTCTTTACATTATTCTTAATCTTATTTTTCATGCAACAGAAGTATATGCATACCCTTTTTGGGCTCAACAAAATTATGATTCTCCAAGAGAGGCAACTGGAAAGATAGTTTGTGCAAATTGCCATTTAGCCCAAATGCCAACTATTGCAGAAGTCCCTCAATCAGTTGGAGCTGATAGTGTGTTTAAGGCTGTTGTTAAAATACCATATCAAAATGAATTAAAAGAAATTGGTGCTGATGGAACTGATGTACCATTACAAGTTGGTGCAGTTGTTATGCTTCCAGATGGCTTTAAACTTGCCCCTCAAGATAGATGGACAGAAGAAATTAGGGAAGAAACTGAAGGAGTATTTTTCTCAAATTACAGTGAGGAGAAAGATAATATAATTATCGTTGGCCCTTTGCCTGGTGACTCAAATAAAGAAATAATCTTCCCAGTTTTATCTCCTGATCCATCAAAGAATAAAGAATATCATTATGGAAAGTATTCTATACATGTTGGAGCAAATAGGGGCCGAGGACAAGTTTATCCTAATGGAGACAAAAGTAATAATGCTATATTCACTTCGACTGTCTCCGGGACGATAAGTTCTATAGAGACAAATGATGATGGTACTCTTAATTTAAATATTTCCGATAAAAATGGAGATATTACTACAGAATTATTACCTATTGGTTCAAAATTAGTTGTAAGTGAAAATGATGAGATTAGTGCAGGAGATGCACTTACCTCAGATCCTAATGTTGGAGGTTTTGGGCAACTTGATACTGAGGTGGTACTTCAAAGTCCCTTGAGAATAATAGGCTTAATAGCTTTCTTCTTTGGGGTCGGTTTAACTCAAATATTATTAGTTTTAAAAAAGAAACAAGTAGAAAAAGTTCAAGCTGCAGAAGGCATTTAATTTATTTGATAAATGTTTTCATACCCTGCTTTTCTAAAATCGCCTGGTCCCGAAATTTTAAATGTTGGATTATTCAGTATTAGGTGGTATGGATTTTTAATTGCTTTCGCACTTTTAATAGGAATATCAATTTCAAAAAAATTTGCAAAATCCAGAGGAATTGATCCCCAATTAGTAAGTGAAGTTTTACCATCTCTAATATTCTTTTCAATTATTGGTGCTCGCATTTATTATGTCATTTTTGAATATAGACAATTCATAGGGAATAATTTTTTTACGTTAATAAACATATTTAATAATTATTTTAGAATCCCATCAATCTTGGCTATCTGGGAGGGAGGAATAGCGATTCATGGTGCTTTAATTGGAGGATTTTTAGCAATAATCTTTTTTTGCAAGAAAAAAAAAATTCCTTTAAAAACATTTTTAGATATCATCATGCCTTCAGTTATTCTGGGACAATCAATTGGGAGATGGGGGAATTTTTTTAATAATGAAGCTTTTGGAATTCCTACAAATTTATATTGGAAGTTATTTATCCCAATTCAAAATAGACCTATCGTCTATATAAACTATCAATTTTTTCACCCTACATTTCTATATGAATCATTATGGAATTTTTTAGTCTTTTTAATTTTGATTTATATCTTTAAAAAACAAAACCAAGTTAAAATATTTCATTCAGGATTAATAACTTGTCTTTATATAATTTTGTATAGTTTTGGCAGATTTTGGATTGAAGGACTTCGTATTGATTCATTATGCTTAGGGGGATTTCCTCCAAGCTGCGAAGGAGGAATAAGAATTGCTCAATTTATAAGTATTTTCTTATTTTCATCTGGATTAATTTGGTTTTATTTTTTAAGATTGAGAGTAAATAAAAACATTTAAATATATGGGGAAAGAGATATTATTTATTGGTGTTGGTCCAGGGGATCCAGATCTTTTAACGGTTAAAGCAATGCGAGAGATAAAATCTGCAGAAGTAATCTTTTGGACTGATTCCTTAATTCCCCAAAAAATAATAAATTTATCAAATGAGAATTGTGAAAGAATCAAAACAAGCAATATGAATTTAGAAGATATCACCACAATGATGATTGAAAGATTAAAAATTGGGAAAAAAGTAATCCGATTACATGACGGAGATCCTTGCTTATTTGGCGCAATCTCTGAACAAATAAGAATATTAAAAGAATCTAATATCCAAGCAAAAGTAATTCCAGGTGTAAGTGCTTTTCAAGTAACCGCAGCATATCATCAAGCAGAACTAACCATTCCTGAAGTAACTCAGACTATTATTTTATCAAGATCAGGAGGAAGAACAGAAATGCCTGAGCGTGAATCTCTTAGAGAGTTAGCAAGAATAAAATCATCTTTATGTTTGTATCTCAGCGCGAGGCATGTTGAGAAAGCCCAAAAAATATTAAGTGAATTTTACGACCTTAATACCAAAGTTATTGTCGGCTATAGAGTCTCATGGGAGGACGGATGGACATCTTTAATTGAGTTAAAAGATATGGCCAAGTTCTCTCTTGAGAAAAAGCTTATAAGAACAACTATCTATATTATAAGTCCAGCTTTAAGCAAAAATGATAAAGCATCAAATTTATATGATCCTAATTATGAGCATTTATTTAGACAAAAATAATATTGTACTCTTTTAAATAATAAATCTTGTTTACATATTTTCTTAAACTGAAAATATAAATATATAACTATAATTGGAAAAAAATATAAATTTTGGAACAAATAAATTCTGATAATATCAAGATCTCTGCTATTGATGATGTTCCATTAAAAAAGATTGGAAACTTCATTAAAGAAGCAAGAATAAGCAGAGGTCAATCACAGCAAGAATTAGCATCTCTATTAAAAATTAGTGAACAACAATTAAAAGCCATTGAAGATGGAAGAGATGATCTATTACCTGAAAAAGTTTTCGTAAAAGCAATGGTTAGAAAAATCTCAGAAAAACTTAAATTAGATACAAATTACATAATGTCTGAATTTAAAAATCAAACAAAAGAGATAAAAGTTGAAGAAATTGTTGAAAAGGAGGAAGTAAAGGATGTAAATAAAAAATATTCAATAACTTATGGATTCATTATTAATATTGTAATTGCAGGATTGATTGGCTTTATTAGCTCATCTTTTATTGTTAACTTGTTCATAGATTTAAAAGATGGATCTAATAATCGTAGTTTTATAGGAAATCCTAAATAACCTTAAGTTCTAGGTCTTTTAACTCTTTTAATACTTCATAACAAGACTCCAAACTCCATTTCTCAAGTAAAGGTTTTATCCCTAACTCATTTGAAATTAATTCAAATATTATCTGATGTTTTAATAACGTTATTTTAATTGATGAAATAACAGGATCAGGTCTTTTATCTAGAGAGGCAGCTAATCGCAATATTAAAGACATATCTAGTACCAGCATTTTATCTTCTCTCGAAACCAAACTTTGCCAAGCTTCATGTCTTTTTTTTGGTAAATTCTTTCTATGATATCTGGCAATAGCAGCAATAATATTTTTTTCAGATAAAGAATAACCTAGTAATTCGCAGTTCTTAATTAAATACCAAGAATGTTTATGATAAGCCGAGAGATTTATTTGTTTACCAGAATTATAAAGGAAACATGCTGCCCATAAAAGGCTCCTACCATTATGTTTAGTATCATTATGAAGAATATTTTTTGTCTGATCATAAATTTGAAGTGCTAATGTTGAAACTCTTTCCGCCCTTACTTTATCAACTGAAAATTTATTTACCTGATGCATAACAGTTGTCTTGCGAATATTACTTTGAATACTAAATTTACTTTTTAACATCCCTTTTCTAATCATCCAATCAACGACTAAACCTTCCCTTAAAGCTCTTTCGCTTATGATTAAATCTTTGATACCTAACATATTCATAGTTGTTTCTAGAATTAATCCTCCAGGAATTATGATTTCTGCCCTTCTCTCACTTAAAGAGGGGATTTTTCGCCTCTCAATAGGAGATAATTTAATCAATTTTCTCAATAAATCTTCTAAATTAGCTTTCGTAAATTTATACCCATGCAACTTTTGTTTAGGTTCTCCTAAATCAGAAGAAATCAAATTAGCTAAAGCAATAGCAGTACCACTTGTCGCAATCATCTGAATGGACTCATTTTTTTTTAATCTTCTTTTTATTTTCCCAATGGAAGGCTCTAATGAACCTTGAATAAAAGTTTTTAAAAATTCAATCCTTGATTCAGATATAGGTTCATCATCAAAAAAATCATTTTTTAATCTAACAGCTCCAACCCTAGCACTGGTTAAAGCTCGTGTATCCTCAGAATTTGCAAGAATTATTTCAGTTGATCCGCCTCCAATATCTAAAATAATATGTGACTTATTATCAAGAGACATTGCAGACAAAACTCCTAGATAAATTAATCTTGCCTCTTCTGATCCACTAATTAATTCAATATCAAAACCTATATTCTCTTTAATTCTTTGAATAAGTTCTCTGCCATTAGGAGACTCTCTAACAGCACTTGTGGCTGCTGCTGAAATCTTTTTAACTCCATAACTATTACAGTACTCTTTAAACCTTTTTAAGGTTTCAAGAACTCTCAATATTGCTTCTTCTGTCAAATTACCCTCATCATCTCTTTCTCCAAGTCTCGTAGTTGATTTTTCTGTGAATTTTATTGAAAAAGACTTTAAATCTGAATTAATCTCAGCTATTAAAAGGTGCGTAGAATTTGTACCAATATCTATGGAAGCTACAAAAATATTCTTATCGTTAAAGCTTTTTAATTTATTTTGCATTACTTTTGATCTTCAATAAATTAAAGATATAAAACACAATTGATAATATACTAAGATTGATATTTAATTTTCTATTTATACTCAATCTCAAGTGAATTATTAAACTTATGAAATAAATATTGTGAATTTTTCAAACTTCAAAAAAGACTTGCAACCAATATTTGAATTATTGCGTTGGAATAAACCTACAGGGAGATTAATTCTATTAATTCCTGCCGGATGGAGTCTTTGGCTAACTCCCAACGAATTCCCAAATTTTTATATTTTATTAAAAATATTGTTGGGCGGTATATTAGTTAGTGGTTTTGGATGTATTGCTAATGATATTTGGGACATAGAAATTGACAGAAAAGTTCTTAGGACAAAAAATAGACCTCTTGCCTCAAATAAAATTAAAATAAAATATGCTTATATTTTGCTTTTATTATTTTTAATAGGAAGTTTTCTAATAGCTCTTTCTCTTCTTAAAAATAATACATTTATTACATTGATTCTCTCCTTTATAGCTCTCCCTTTAATTTTGATATATCCATCAGCCAAAAGATGGTTTAAATTTCCACAAGCTATATTATCTATTTGTTGGGGATTCGCAGTCTTAATTCCATGGGCTGCTCATGAAGGAAATTTATCAAGTCCTGTTTTATTTTTCTGTTGGTTAGCTACTATTTCATGGACTTTCGGATTTGATACTATTTATTCATTAGCAGATAAGGAATACGATCTTAAAATTGGTATCAATAGCTCTGCAATTAATTTAGGAGCAAAGACAAACTTAACCGTTAGGATTTCCTACTTTTTAACTTCATTATCTTTAGCAACTTGTGCAATTTTAAATCAATCAAATTTTTTATTTTGGCCTATATGGTTATGTATATCAATCTTGATGCAAGTTGATACAAGAAAGATATTCAATTCCAAAGTTTATACACAAGCCAAAATTGGGACCCATTTTCGAAACCAAGTAATTTATGGATCTTTATTTCTACTCGGCATAATTCTTTCATAAATTTAAAATATATGATCAAAACATTAAAAAAGGGTGATAGTGCATATTTAGTTGCGCCAAGTTTTCCTATTGAGAATAAAAAGGAATTTTACAAGGGTATTGAAATAATAAAAAATTGGGGACTAAAAGTTCATCAAAACGAATCAATTTACAAAAAACATGGCTATTTTGCAGGTGATGATAATTGTCGATTCCTTGATATTGAGCGAGCTCAAAAAAGCGAATTAATAATATGCGCAAGAGGTGGTTGGGGGGCATCAAGAGTATTGGAGAAGAATCCAAATTGGGGAGATGGATGGATGTTAGGTTTCTCTGATGCTTGCTCACTTCTATTATCCAAATATTCAAAAGGGAAACTTGGATCAATTCACGGTCCAATGATTTCAACATTGCCAAATGAGCCTATTTGGAGTGTCAATCGACTAAAAAATTTACTTTTTAAAGGTTACGTTGATGACATTAAAGGTTTTTCACTAAAAAAAGGGGTTGCTTTTGGAGAAATCATAGTCACAAACCTTACAATTATTTGCTTCCTTATAGGAACTAATCATTTACCAAATATGGAAGGGAAGATACTTATTTTTGAAGACACCAATGAAGAGTTATACAAAATAGATAGGATGCTTACTTATTTAAGAATGTCTAAACGCATTGATAAGATTACTGGCTTAGCTTTTGGAAATTTTTTCAATAAAAAAAATATTAAAGAACAATTGCTCCTTGAAGATTTAATTTTAGAAAGATTTAAAGAATTTAATATCCCTATAGTTTCAAAACTTCCGATTGGGCATATACAAGGGAATGCAGCAATACCAATAGGTTTCAAGGGATGTCTAAATGGGAATGAAGGAAATCTAACAATAGACTTACTTCTTAATTAGCTTTTAAAAATAAATTAGCGATTTTTAAATCAGTTGGATTTGTTATTTTCATATTTATTGAATTCCCCTCAATAATTTCTACAGGCCATTTTAAAAATTCATATAAAGATGCGTCATCTGTTACTTTCCACTTTTTCTCAATTGCTATTTCATGAGCCTTTTTTAGCTTTGAGACTAAAAATCCTTGAGGTGTTTGCGCCGCCCACAAAGTATTTCTATCAGGAGTTTCTTGAACCAAGTTATTATCATCAATAATTTTTATTGTATCGGTTACTCTAACAGCAAGAATTATCGCATCTTTATCATTTAATTCTTCTGCACATTTATCAATTAAATCTGGTGGAATTAAACATCTTGCTCCATCATGAATAAGAACTTTTATGGCATCATTTGGAAGATTATCTAGTCCATTTTTTACCGACTCTTGTCTAGTAACTCCTCCATTTATCCAAAAAACTTTTTTAGAAAAATTTTTAATAGAACTCATTATTTGTTCCTTATCATAAGGTTGACCAATAATTCCAACCCATTTTATTCTCTTCGTTGAAAAAACTGATTTTAATGTCCAATATAAAATTGATTTACCATGCAGTTTTATTAGTAATTTATTTTTTCCGGCTTTCATTCTGCTTCCACTACCAGCGGCAGGTATTAATAAATGCACGTTTAAATAATTAAGAAATTATCTAGATAATTATAAATAAAAAGCATATGATTACACAAATAGTACTACCATTTTAAATTATTGAGAATTAAAAAATGTCAGAGAAAAAAATCTTATCCGGAAAAATTGCTTTAGTCACTGGAGCAAGCAGAGGAATAGGAAAATCGATCGCATTGTCTCTTGGAGAATTAGGAGCAGAAGTTATTGTAAATTACTCAGCATCAGAAAAACAAGCAGAAAACGTTGTTGAGTCTATTAAAGGTTTTGGAAGCAATTCTTACAAAATAAAATTTGATGTTTCAGATGATGAATCTGTAAATAATGCAGTAGATAAGATCATACAGAAAAGTGGCTCTATTGATATTCTTGTTAATAATGCGGGAATAACTAGAGATGGATTACTTATAAGAATGAAGTCATCGCAATGGGATGACGTAATAAATACAAATTTAAAAGGCGTATTCCTATGTACAAAATATGTTTCTAAATTTATGATGAAGAAAAGAAGCGGCAAGATTATAAATATTACTTCTATTGTTGGCATAATAGGCAATCCTGGACAGGCAAATTACTCTGCTGCTAAAGCTGGTGTAATTGGTTTTACAAAAACTTGTGCAAAAGAATTTGCAAGTAGAGGAATAAATGTGAACGCAATTGCTCCTGGATTTATTGAAACTGAAATGACAGAAAATTTAAAAATTGATGATATTTTAAAAATGATACCTCTTGGTAAATTGGGATCAACGAATCAAATCTCAGATTTAGTTAAATTTTTAGTTTCTAGTGAAGCTGCTAATTATATAACTGGTCAAACTATAAGCATTGATGGGGGAATGAACATATAATTTATGTACTTTGATACGGTTGTCCTAGTTCATCCCTTAATCTCCTAATCTTTTGTAAAAGTTTTAACCTTCTACTTCTAGCTGTTAATGTTAGAAAAAGTCGCAAAGGAAAATATATCAATGTCATTGTAATAGCTAGAGTAGCTGCCAAAGTAAAAACAAAATTACTAGTTTCTTCCATATTTTTAAGATACTCTTATTTCACGAAAATGTGGATACAAATTTCAACAATTTCGGCTTTCCCCACATAAAGGAACTTATATAAGCATATTTTCTGTGGGAAATTAGAATAAGTTAGCAGCTTATACATAAAAATGCCAAAGCAACTCAGTTTCTCAGATGAATCACGCGAAGCCTTAGAAAGGGGGGTTAATACAGTCGCGAATGCTGTAAAGGTGACTCTTGGTCCAAAAGCCAAAAATGTTGTAATTGAAAGAAAATTTGGTTCTCCAGATATAGTTAGAGATGGTTCTACTGTTGCGAAAGAAATAGAAATTGATAATCCATTTGCAAATCTTGGAGCTAAATTAATAGAACAAGTTGCTGCTAAAACAAAAGAAAAAGCTGGAGATGGAACAACTACTGCCACAGTCCTTACTCAAAAAATGGTTCAGGAAGGTTTAAAAAACATTGCCGCTGGTGCAAGTCCCATAGAGATCAAGAAAGGTATGGATATTGCATTAAAATATATTCTCGAAAAATTGAAAGAAAAAAGTATTAGTATTAGTGGCTCTGATATCAAAAAAGTTGCTACCGTAAGCGCCGGAGGAGATGAAGAAATAGGGTCTATAATAGCTAAAGCTATGGATATAGTTTCATCTGATGGAGTAATTACAGTTGAAGAATCACAATCTCTAGATACAGAATTAGATATTACTGAGGGCATGTCTTTTGATAGAGGTTATAGTTCCCCATATTTCATAACAGATCAAGATAGACAAATATGTGAACTTGAAAACCCAAAAATATTAATTACTGATCAAAAAATATCAAATTTAAATAACTTAGTTCCTATTCTCGAGGAAGTTCAAAAATCAGGGGTGCCATTACTTATTCTTGCAGAAGATATTGAAGGAGAAGCATTAACAACCCTTGTTTTAAATAAAAATGCAGGAGTACTCAATGTATCAGCAGTCAGGGCTCCCTCCTTCGGAGAAAGAAGAAAAGCTTCTTTAGAAGATATTGCGATATTAACTGGGGGAAACTTGATAAGCGAAGATAAATCAATGACACTAGACAAAGTTACTATAAATGATTTAGGGAAAGCTAAGAAAATCTCAATTTCAAAAGACAAAACTACAATTATTGCTTTTGATGATACTAAAGATTTAGTAAATGCCAGAATAGATAAATTAAAGAAAGAAATAGAAATTACTGATTCTGAATATGATCAAGATAAGATCAATGAAAGAATAGCAAAACTTTCTGGAGGGGTTGCCTTAATAAAAGTTGGAGCTGCTACAGAGACTGAAATGAAATATAAAAAATTAAGAATTGAGGATTCCTTAAATGCAACAAAAGCAGCCATCGAAGAAGGGGTAGTATCTGGTGGAGGTAAAACATTAATTGATCTTTCTGAAAGTATTTCGGAATTTAATAAAAAATTAAATTCTGATCAAGAAACTGGATTAAAGATTGTTTCAGAAGCCCTCCAAGAGCCAGCTAAGCAAATTGCACTTAATGGAGGCTTTAATGGAGAAGTAGTAGTTGCTGATATTAAACGTCTTAAGAAAGGATTTAATGTAGTAACTGGAGAATATGAAGATTTAAATTCTTCTGGGATAATAGATCCTTCAAAAGTTTTGCGCTTAGCATTAGAAGATGCTATTTCCATTGCTTCAATGCTTTTAACTACCGAAGTAGCTGTTGCTGATATTCCTGAACCAGAAAATAATGCTGGAGCCGGTGATCCTATGGGTGGCATGGGTGGCATGGGTGGCATGGGTGGTATGGGAATGCCCGGTATGGGTGGTATGGGAATGCCTGGTATGGGTGGCATGGGAATGCCTGGTATGATGTAATTTAATACATACCAAAAATATCTTATTTACTTTTGAATAATTACTTCAAAAATCAACTAATTTAAATTGGTTAAATATAATTTAATTGTTTAAAATGGCTCTCACTATTAAATTAAAAAAAATTATGATAATTTTTTATTCAATAAAGGTCTAATTATAATCAAGGAAATTATTGTTAATAGAAACAAAATCATAATGCAGTTTCTGCAAGTTAATTCACCATATGGAGCATTTAAAGCAACTAAATCCAAATTAATATTTGATGAGTAAGCAAATCTTATTGGTTCTATTGCGAATGTTAAAGGATTAAAAGAAGCTAACCATCCAAGCCATGCAGGCATAAAAGAAATAGGTGCTAATGCAGTGCTAGCAAAGAGAAGGGGTAGATTTACCACAAAAATCAAAGCTATTAACTCTATGTGGCCTGGGAGAACAAAAGCTAAACATAAGCTAATAGAGGTAACAAAAAGAACCAATAAAATTAAAGTAATAAATACAATACCTAATCCAAGAAAATCGGGGAACCCATATCCAAGGAAAAAAGAAATCATCATAATTGCAATGCTTTGAACAAAACTTAAAATTGTAATATATAAAAAAGAAGATAATACTATAGATAACCTGCTTGATAAAGGTGCAACTAATAGCCTATTAAGGAATCCAAATTCTCTATCAAACATTAGCGGCAAACCAGAATTCAAAGCTCCACTAAAAGCAGTAAAAACGATTAAGCCAGCTCCTAAAAAATTTCCATATGAATCTACACCAGGGAGAAAATCTTTTGGCGCATTAGAAAATAAAGCTCCAAATAAGAAGAGCCAAATTATTGGTTGCAAAATACCTGCCAAAAGAGTAGAAGGTCTTCTTTTTAATTGAATAAATAATCTATTTGTTAATGCAAAAGTTTCTTGATATAAGAAATAAAAATTATATTGCTTTAGTTCCATTTTTAAGAAATGTATATATTTATTATAGAGGGAAAATCAAATCAGATCTTAAATTATCTCATAGATTGTTTTGATTCTTTTTTAAGATCTCTTTTCCCAGCCATTGATATTTCAGCATCCTGCAATGTCTTTCCAGTTGCCTGCAAATAAACATCATCCAAGCTAGGCTGACTTTGAGTTAGCGAAAAAATTTCATATTTTGAAAATGCTAATTCAACTTTTAGTTTAGTTAGCAAATCTTTTTCCTTTTCAGCTATAAAATTAAGAGAATATCCTTGGGAACTATTTACAACTATCTGACTTATTCCAGGAATATTAGCTAAGATTTTTTTGACTTTTTCAGATTCTTCATAAGAGCTAAATTCTCTAACTTTTAATGAGATTCTATCCCCACCTAGTTTATTTTTTAATTCGCTTGGATTACCCTGATCTATAACTTTTCCATCATTTATGATTACAACATTATCAGATAAAAAGTCTATTTCATCTAAATAGTGACTACTCAAAATTATAGTCATGCCGTTTCTCTTCAAACTTTCTAAAAGTGACCAAATAATATTTCTACTTTCTATATCAAGTCCAACTGTAGGCTCATCTAATATAAGAACCTCTGGAATATGTAAAAGTCCTGCAGCTAAATCTATTCTCCTTTTCATACCTCCAGAGTAACTTCCACATTTCCTATCAATCCATTCATTCATATCCAATTGTTGAACCAGCGATTCTATCCTTTCGAGCTTTGTAACCTTTTTGATATGGTACAAGTCTGCTTGAAAATCTAGAAGCTCTCTACCCGTGAGAATTTTATCAAGTGCAATTTCCTGAGCGACATAACCAATAAGTTCCCTTATTTTTTCTGGATTTTTTAATAAATCAATATTATTAATATGTATTGATCCTTTATCTGGAGAAACTAAAGTTGCTAGTATTTTTAAAAGTGTACTTTTACCAGCACCATTTGGGCCTAATAATCCAAATAGACTTCCTTTAGAGATATTGATACTAATATCATTAAGAGCTTTAATATCAGCATATGCTTTTGAAAGGTTTTTAATTTGGATTTGATTCATATAAATTTTTAACTTTTTTAAATTTAAATCAAATATTTATTAAATGATTTAAATGTGAAAAAAATGATGATGCAATTATTATCGTCTGCTCTTCAAATTGAACAGATAATTGTGTTCTTGCGATTAAAAGTAAAAGGCAGATTCCAAACATATAAAGAATTGACCATCTAAATAACCCCTTCGCTTGTGATACATCATCAGGAGAATCTTTTAATCTAAAAATCAATTGTAATAATCTTGCATTAAATGGTATAACCATAATTTCATAAAGAAGACCACCTTCAGGCAATGCAAAAATACCAAACGTACTCATTAAAACTGTAGCTAATCCATATCTAGAAATTGCATTTACAGTAAAAGCTGATCCTTTGACTGAAGGGAGCATTGGTATACCAACAGATGCATAATCGTCTTTGAGTAAAATCGCTAATGCCCAAAAATGTGCAGGAGTCCACAGCATTACTAATCCAAAAAGCCACCAACCACTTAGTCCAACGTGCCCTGTCGCAGCTGAAGCTCCTACTAAAGGTGGTATAGCACCTGCTACTCCACCTATTACAATATTTTGAGTTGTTCTTGGTTTAAGAATTATCGTATAAAGTAGTACATAACTACATAAACCAAGCAAAGTTAAACCTGCTGCTAAATAATTAACACCGCTAACAAGAAGCATTGCTGCTGCGAGAGTGCAAGAGATAGCTCCAAAAAAAACTGTATTAAAAGATAATTTTCCAGATGGTAATGCTCGCCCACTTGTTCTTACCATTCTTCTATCTAAATCCATTTCCCATAAACAATTTAAAGCTCCAGCTGCAGCAGCTGCTAATGCGCCACCTCCTAAAGTACAAACAAGCTTTGGAGACGATAAAGGCCATTCATCACTTAAGGCCATACCTCCCAATGTAGTGGCTAATAGTAGTGGTATTAGTCTAGGTTTGGCAACTTCTAGCCAAGGGGGAAGCTTAATTTTTTTCCTTGAAGGAACAACTTCATCTCTAATAGTGGATTGAATTTGCATATTTTCGAAATTACTTTTCATGAGTTATAACTTAAAATAATATTTTGAGATGCATCAAAGAATTTATTAGAGTTTGATTCTCTTGAAATCAAAGTTGTCAATGTTGCTACAAGTAATGAAGCGACAATTTGATGACTAACTATTATTAAAGGTTGATTTAAGCTTGTTCTTAAACTTAAAACTCCTAAAGTTATTTGTAATAACAAAAGTAATAATGCTGATATTAAAAACTTCCAATTATTTTTAAAAATATCAAATTTAAAAATAGAAATTATAAAAATTAAAATAATTGACAAAAATACAGGAATAGCAAATAATTTGTGTGAATTTAAAACATAACATTGTTCGTTAAATGTTAAACATAAATGCGCAGACCAAGTAGAAGATAATCTCACTCCAATTACTGATTGAATCATTGTTAGAGTCAATGGAATTGATAATAAAAATTTCCACCAAATATTATTATTTTCAAAATTATTCTTTAGTAAATTCTGATTAATAGATATAGCTGTTATTAATAAAAAAAATGCAATTAAGAGATGACTCATTACAGTAAAAGAAGAAAGCATATTGATAACAGTTAAAGCGCCCAATGAACCTTGAAGTATTACTAAAAAGACAAGTAAAGAATAAAATTGGGGAACCCAATTTGGTAAATACTTTCTCCAAAAATAAGACAATAAAAATTGGACAAGTATCAAAATACCTACAAAGAACGCATCTAACCTATGAAACCACTCCAAGAAAACCCTTATATTCATATGACTAAGAGGAAGAAATGTACCATAGCAAAGAGGCCAATCAGGACAAGCCAAGCCAGCCTCCATAACTCTAGTTGCACTTCCTATAGCTATAAGAGCAATAATTGCCAAAATACAATGATTACCTAATTTAATCAAAGTCGCCTTATATTTTGTTTGATTAATTTCGATGTTATTCAAGAAATTAAACTTATTATTTGTATAGTAATTTAGTTTTATCTCATAAACATTAATAAAAACGAAATGTTTTTATTTAATTGATTTAATTTTTAATTAATTTCTCTTTCCTGACATATCATCAAAAAAAGTGATTTTAAATACAAATTTAATTTTTAAAATGTTAAGAAGTTGTGAATTTATAAAATTTTCTATTAAAAAATAATGCAAAATTTTTAAAAGGTAATATCTTGAAAATATAAAGTTTTAAATCAAATTGTTAAATAAATCTTATTATTTAATATTCATTATTTCATCCATTATTGGAATATCTTTTTGGATTGGATTTAATGTTAATTTATTACCAGAAAGTGCAAGCATTAATGCACCTATCTATGACGAATTATTTAAAATTCTTTTCATAATTGGTTTAATATTATTTATCGGAATGTCATTATTGGTAGTTTATAGTTTGTTTAAATTTAGAAGAAAAAATGGCCAAATTGAAGACGGAATAGCCTTAGAAGGAAATTTAAGTTTAGAAATTATCTGGACCATAATTCCTTCATTAATTGTCCTTTTTGTAGGTTTGTACAGCTATAACATTTATGACCGAATGGGAGGAATGAATGAACTAAACCATCATCATGAAATTATTGGAGATAGTAAAGAAAAAATATGGGCAGGCATTAGTCAAAATACTGAAGATGAAATTGGATTGATAAATTCAAAAATTGAAGTTTCAGCAATGCAATTTGCTTTCTTATTTAATTATCCAGAGGGGAAATTTATATCAGGAGAATTACATGTTCCTGTAGATCAAAAAATATCAATAAAAATGGAGTCAAAAGATGTTATACATGCATTTTGGATACCTGAATTTAGGATTAAACAAGATATTATTCCAGGTCAACCAACAGTTTTAAATTTTACTCCTACTAAAGTTGGTAAATATCCTATAATATGCGCCGAATTATGTGGCCCTTATCATGGAGGAATGAGAGCTTCAATAATTGTTGAAAATCGCTCCGATTATGAAGATTGGTTTAATCAAAATAAAAAAACTGATTTATAAACTATGACATTATTATTAGAAAACAAAAAAGATGTTAAAGAAGGATTACAGCCAAAAGGATTCCTTAAATACTTTAGTTTTAGCTTAGATCATAAAGTAATTGGTATTCAATATCTTGTATGTGGTTTTCTTTTTTATTTAATCGGAGGTACCTTAGCGGGAGCTATAAGAATTGAACTAACCAGTCCTTTATCAGATTTCATGCCAAGGGATGTTTATAACCAAGTTCTTACCTTGCACGGAACTATTATGATTTTCCTATGGATAGTTCCAGTAGTAAATGGAGCATTTGGAAATTATTTAATTCCATTTTACGTGGGTGCAAGAGACATGGCTTTTCCAAGATTAAATGCAGTTGCTTTTTGGTTGATTCCACCATCAGGCTTAATGCTCATTACAAGTTACTTTATTGATGGAGCTGCTCAGGCAGGATGGACTGCTTATCCACCATTAAGCATAACAACACCAGAATCAGGTCAAATAATTTGGATATTAAGTGTACTTTTACTTGGTGGAAGCTCTATTTTTGGTGGAATAAATTTTATAGCAACAATTTTAAAGCTAAGAAGACCTGGATTGAAGCTTATGCAATTGCCAATGTATTGCTGGGCAATGCTAGGTACAAGCATGCTAGTTGTTTTATCAACCCCTGTTCTAGCAGGCACCTTAATTTTATTAAGTTTCGATATTGTTGCGAAGACAGGATTCTTTAATCCTGTTTTAGGAGGTAATGTTGTAGTTTATCAACATTTATTTTGGTTCTATTCTCATCCTGCCGTTTACATTATGGTTCTTCCAGCATTTGGATTAGTGAGTGAAATCCTTCCAGTACATTGCAGAAAACCTCTATTTGGCTACAAGACGATGGTTTATTCCATAATGGGAATAGTTGTTCTTGGTTTAGTAGTCTGGGCTCATCATATGTTCACAAGTGGAACACCTCCGTGGATGAGATTATTTTTTACTATTGCAACAGCTTTTATTGCAGTTCCCACTGGAATTAAATTCTTTAATTGGGTAGCAACTATGTGGGGAGGGAGGATATCTATTAATAGTGCAATGTTATTTTCTTGCGGATTTATTATTAATTTTGTCTTTGGAGGAATTACAGGAGTTGCTTTAGCACAGGTGCCATTTGATATTCATGTTCATGATACTTATTTTGTTGTTGCTCATTTTCATTATATTGTTTATGGAGGATCTGTATTTGTAATCTTCTCATCTATATATCATTGGTTCCCTAAGGTTACTGGTAGATTGTTAGATGAAAAATTAGGAATAGTACATTTTGCATTAACTTTTATTGGATTCAATTTATGTTTTGCCCCTCAACATTGGCTTGGATTAAATGGTATGCCAAGAAGAGTTGCAGAATATGATCCACAATTTCAATTTATAAATCAAATCAGTAGTTATGGTGCATTAATCATGGCTATTAGCACAATTCCCTTTTTAATAAACATTTTAATAAGTAGTAAGAGAGGTTTTGTGGCTGGAGATAATCCATGGGGAGCTCTTACACCAGAATGGTTAACAACATCTCCTCCTCCGGTTGAGAATTGGGAAGGGGATGCTCCTCTGGTAATTGAACCTTATGGATATGGAAAGAAATTAAAACCATCAATTAAAATCTAAATCATTTTTTATTATGACTTTATTAAATAACTCAGAGGGAATAAGCACTGACAAACCATTGCTAGAGCATCATGAAGATTATAGGATGTTTGGATTAATAACTTTTCTGATTGCAGATGCTATGACATTTGCAGGATTCTTTGCTGCTTACTTAACGTATAAAGCAGTTAATCCTTTGCCTGATGGCTCTATATATGAACTTGAACTTGGAATCCCAACTCTTAATACTATTTTATTACTTTTGAGCAGCGCTACTTTTCATAAAGCTGGAAAATCACTCATAAATAAAAAAAATTCTCAAACACAAAAATGGCTATTAGTTACAGCTTTTTTAGGAATTATATTTTTAATTTGTCAACTATTTGAATACTTTCATTTGCCATTTGGCTTAACTGATAATCTTTTCGCAAGTACCTTTTATGCATTAACAGGATTTCATGGTTTACATGTTACTCTTGGCACACTAATGATTTTAATAATTTCATGGCAGACTAGAACTAATGGAGGCAGGATAACCTTTGAGAATATATTTCCTCTTGAGGCTGTTGAATTATATTGGCATTTTGTGGATGGGATTTGGGTGATACTATTTATTATTCTTTATCTTTATTGAAATAAGTAAAATACTTTTACTATATTTTTTATTAAATTTGATTGCCACAATTCTTTTTATTAGTAAGAATATTAATATTAAAATTTAAGAAATAATGCTAGTTGGAAAAGAACTTCTTGAAAAATCTAAATTACTAAGCAAGAAATCAGAAGAAGAGATAGCAAGAGAATGTGGATATATAGGACCAAGCGGAAGAGTCTTAAGGAAGAGCTTCTATAGAGCATACATAGAGGCAAAATATGGTAAATCTTTAAGAAAAAATAGTCCTGGAAGACCAGGTAATAGATCTTCTAGAGGAAGACAAACAGAATATAAAACCAAGGTTCACGGTAACGGTAATTTATTAATTGGACATGCTTATACAAAAAAATTAGGGTTAGTTCCTGGACAAGAATTCAAAATTAATATTAAAAAAGAAACAAAAAGTATTTATCTAATACCTTTAAATTAAAAATTTACTTAGCCCAACCGTTCTCTTTAAGGAAATCAATATTAATTTTTTCATTATCTTTATTTGAGTTTATATATTGATTTGAGAGGAGAAGTTTTTCAACATATTTCACGAGAGGATCTGCTTCAATATTAACATTACCTCCAACTGATAAATATTTGAGATTTGTATTATGCCATGTATGAGGAATAACAGCTATCGTAAAAATCTCTCCATGATCTTCTTGTTTAGCGATAGTTAAACTGATTCCATTAATGCAAATGCTACCCTTATCTACTACATATTTAGAAAAAACTTTATTTTCCCACTTTATAGAAAGATGCCATGATTTATCCAATTCTTCTAGATTAAGAACTTTTCCAAGTCCATCAATATGACCACTTACAATGTGTCCTCCTAGTCGATCAGAAATCCTTAGAGCAGGTTCTAAATTGACAATTGAATTCAAATATGATTTTAGACCTAAAGTAGTTTTTTCCATAGTTTCCTCACTTATATCAACAGTGAAACTTTTATCAAGATGTTCTTTTACTGTTAAACAGACGCCATCAACTGCGATACTATCTCCAATATTAAATTCAAAAAAGTTATCAATAATTTCAATGATATAGGTATCATTAATTTTCTTTAATTTTCCAGTGGCTTGAACTATTCCCGTGAACATAATTTAAAATTTTTAATGTTTAAAGTTTATCTTTTTTATTTACTTTAAATAATAAAGCATTATAAATAGATATAAGAGGTACAGTAATTTTGATCGAATTAAAGTGATCAATAATTCTCAAAAAAGATCTTTTGGCAATGGTTCGAAAGTAAGTATATTTACTTTAGGGACAATGCGAGCAACTGAAAGCTCACAACAAATGTATGAAATTATAAAGCAAGCTTATTTTGCAGGAATAAATCATCTGGAGACAGCACCCTCTTATGGTCAGGCTGAATTATTTATAGGAGAAGCTTTAAGTAAGTTAGAAAAAACTCACAAAATATCAAAAAGAAATTGGATTATTACATCAAAGGTTTTACCAAAAGGTAATCTTCAAGAGCTAAAAACTAGTTTTCTAATTTCACTCAAGAAATTAGGCATTCCAAAAATTCATAATCTTGCTATTCATGGTTTAAATTTGTTCGAACATCTTCAATGGGCAATAGAAGGAGAAGGTGAAAAATTTGCTAATTGGTTACTTTCTAATGAACTGATTGATCAAATTGGCTTTAGTTCTCATGGGAATTATCAATTAATTAATAATGCAATTAATTCTAATTTCTTTAAATTTTGCAATTTACACTTACATTTATTTGATAAGTCAAAATTTCCATTAGCTCAAAAAGCACTCAAAAAAGGAATGGGTGTTTTGGCAATATCTCCAGCTGACAAGGGAGGAAAACTATATTTACCTAGTGACATTCTAAAAAAAGCATCAAAACCATTTCATCCTCTTGAAATAGCTTATAGATTTCTGCTTGCAAATGGGATTACAACACTCTCCTTAGGAGCCAATAAGCCTCAAGACTTTCTATTACCAATCAAATTAGCAAATGCCACTCATAAACTTACTGAATTAGAAGTACAAATAATTTCAAATATAGAAAAAGTATCTACTGAAAGATTAGGATTAACAAAATGCGGGCAATGTCGTGCTTGCTTGCCATGTCCAAGCGAAGTACCAATCCCTGAGATTTTAAGATTAAGAAATATCTCTATAGGTAATGGCCAATTTGAATTCGCGAAAGAAAGATATAATTTAATTGGAAGAGCAGGTCATTGGTGGGAAACAAACAACGCAAATAATTGCTTAAATTGTAATAGTTGTGTACCAAAATGCCCAAATAATTTAGACATACCAAATCTATTAAAAGAGACTCACAATTTGCTATTTGATAAACCTAAGAGGAGACTTTGGGATTGATATTATTTCCATAAATTTTCTATTTGAATTTTTGCAGAAGGAGTAAGAGGATGCAATGACCAACTATTATTCCAACACTCTTGAGATGGATTTTTTCTTAATCTTGATATTTGATTTGTGCTCTCAATATATATCTGATCTAACGGAAGGAACCATCCAGAATGTTTAAATGCATTGAAATTTTTTTTCTCAAGTTCTAAGAACCAATTTAAAAAACTCTTTTGATTATAAATATTTTTAAATAAGAAAAATTGCCAGATTAGAGGAACTCCTTGATTTAGAAATATAATTGACAGTCTTGAGTCAATTTTTAAATATTTCAATGCTTCTGTGTAAGGTATCAGAGCAATAAGTGCTTCACTATTAATCAAACGATCAATAGCATTTAAATCATCAAATATAATATCTTGCGATAAAAGCTTAGTTAAAGAATTAGTTGATTTCATTTTATTTGCAATTGAAAAAATAATCCTTGAACTATTAGGTAAAATAATTTTCCCTTGTAAGGAATTATCTAGTAAAAAATTCCATGGCTCATCTTCTTTAATTTTAAGACTCTTATTATTTTTTATAACAATTGCATACGGAATTACTCCTATTGGCATTAATTTTTTTCTTTCAGATCCTTCAATAAGATTTAAATAAGATTTGGCTCGAGCATTTAATTTCTCTAATAAAAAAGGCTCAATATTATCAAATTCTTTAAAATTTATATTATTTAACCAACCATCATTTACACAAAGCAAATCAAGATTCTCCATGTCTTGTAAGAATTTATTACTATCAAAATTAATATTTTGTAAGATCCACTTCTTAGGTATAGATTTCAAAAAAACTTCTGGGAAAAATTGTTTATGTAATCCCAAAACAATTTTTTTTGAAGCATTTTGGCAAGATATTAGAAGGAATAGTAAAGAAACCTTCAAATAATTTAGAAAATTTCTTCTTGAAAGATACTGATGAATCATTTTAAATGATGATAGTTTATGGCTTCTCCAAGTTCTTTCATTTTTATAATATTTGACTCACAATTTGAGACTATCTCTTCATAATTAAAACCTTTTAGATAAGCCAAAAGCGACATACCACCAGCTCCTACTCCTTCTTTAACATAGCCCAATTCGAAATCTTTTAATTCTTTTATATGTGATGAATTAAAATTAAGATTACTGGCAAATCCAAATAAATTAACATTATGTTTTTTAGCCACTAAATTTAAAAGTTTATTCAGAGAATCATCAGAGGTTAACCAGCCAGTAGTTGCTACAAAAACATTATTCGCAAATTTTTCTTTATCTTTTGATGATATGTATTCAAAAGCAAGTAATAAAAGGGCAACCATTTGACTTCCACCTGCGAGAATAACGATATTATTTGATTTTCTTGCTCCTATAAGTAGTCCCATTGAGAATGCTTGGAATGGATCACCTATTGCTGAGATAATATCAATTACATCAGAGTCTTTCTTAAAATTCGCATTAAAAATTCCAGTCGATACAATTTCTTTTTTTAATTCCCTTGGAGGATGTAACAGGCTACTCCCTACTAAATTAGAAACATTTAATCCAAAGGCCTCCATGGTTGCCTGGGCAGTTGTAGTACCTCCTGGAACTGATTCTGCAATTAAGATAGGATTCTTAATCAAAATTCCCATTGATAAGCCTTTTTTATAGAGATTTCTTACTCTTGCCTTTTTCATTGCCTTACCGGTGCTCAAACAATTTGCAGGACTACCTAATGTATCTTCAACAATTAAATGCTTAAAATAAGGATTTTTATGAACTCCTATAGGTATAACTTGTAAATCTGCTTTTAACAGTCTGGCGCAAACATTACTAATAAGAGCCGGAGTTACCCCTGCTTTTAAAACGGGCAATTTATATTTATAAGTTGGAGTGATTCCGTTTAAGAGAAACTCAGCATCAGCTAATGCTGTGATTTTTCTCGATTGCGAATCAATTCCAGCTGCTGATATACCTTCAATTTGAGAAGTATTGGTACCTGCAATTATTAAATAAAATTGAAATTTATCAATTTCTTTTTTTATAAAATTAATCTTACTAATGATCTCCTTTTCACTTACCTGACTACCAAAATACTTAATTTTTAAATCCGAAATCTGCATTTTTTTATTTCTTTAAAAATTTAAATCGACAAATCCATACAATAATTGAGGTGGTTCAGGAAAGTGTGACTTTAATCGTGGGAAAACTGCATATGCAATTATGTGTATTGTTAAAACATAAATTATTTCTTGAAAAGCTACCAGTAATATTGCAACTAATTGAATTGAGATAAGAGATGGTTCGAGGGATAAATTCATTATTGTTAATAATTTATCAATTAGTCCATAACTCGCGCGAGTAATAACAACCCAAAGATTTTCACCAACTAAAATGGAGAGAGCAATAACTCTTATAAAGAATCCAATAGCCCCAATTAAACTTCCAAAGGACCAACTATACCACCAATTTCTTCCATTTAACCAGAACCAACCAAGACAAAGAGATAAAAATCCGTAAGGGAACAGAAAAAGTGGTCCTCTAACTGGTCCCATTAAAATAATCAATAATATTATTTGTATAACTATTCCATTTATGGCGATCTTGGTACCTCTTCTTAACTGCAATAAAGCTATAGGTAAGGGTAATGTAAGTCTTAATAAAGCTCCACCAATGGGTAAATAATAAAGTGCAATCCATAATAATGATGACAAGGAAGCTAAATAAGCAGGTTCAATTATATTTAAAGCTTGTATTTTCTGAGTTATTTTCATTGATTGTTGATATTGAAATCTTTCTTTAGATTTTTATCTTGTTCAATAATTCTTTCTACTTTTTCTATTTCAAAATTTAAAGATGAATTTCTTAGCACTCTAGAGAAGTTTTCAGTAGGGAATGAAGAATCAACATTATTTATAATTACTATTACTCTATAAGATCTTGGTTTATATTTTCTTACTATTTCTTTTACAGGGATCTTAATTTTGTTTTTATTAGGATTGCTTTTGATAAGTTGAATATTTTCATCTATCTTAATTTTGTTTTTATTAAGATTACTTTTAATAAGTTGACTATTTTTATCTAACTTATTTTTACTTAAATTATCTTTATTGAGAATTTTCTTTTTATTTATTATTTGTTCGGGAGGAATATAAGAATTTTTTATCAATGTTTCTTCTTTTCTTGGGGATAAATCTTCTACTCTTTTTGCATCTTCTTTTTCCTTGATATCAACAGATTTGAAACTAGATTCTAATAAAGCTCCAATTTTTCCTCCTGAACATGATTGCAAAAAAATTACTAAAATCAATAACAATAAATTAGTGATTCTGTCATTCATAGTCTATTTTTGAGATTTTCTCTTACTTTTTGTTTTGGATACTTTTTTTCTCGAAATCTTAGATTTACCATGGTTTGAATTATTTTCTTTCAACTTCGCATCTAATAAATTTAGAACCTCTTCTAAAGATAATTTTTCTAAATCAATATCTTTCGGTAAAGAAATATTTAATTTCCCATATTTTGCATAAATCCCATATGGGCCATTAAATATTTGTATATTTTCATCATATCCTTCAGGCTTCCCTAAATCTTTTAGAACAGCTCTTCCTCCTCGACCTAATTTTGGCATCGCTAAAACTTCTAAAGCTCTACTTAAATCAACTTTAAAAACATCATCATCTTTTTTCAAGGATCTATTTTCGGATTCATTTTCATTTTTTATCCATCTTATATATGGCCCAAAACGTCCTCTATCAGCTTCTACTAAACCTCCATCTGGATGTTCTCCAAGTAATCTAGGCAAACTTAAAAGTTCCAAGGCTTCCTCTAAAGTTAAATCATCAGTTTTTAATTCTTTTGGCAAAGAAGCTCGACGAGGCTTTTCACTAATATTATCGCTATTTCCTAATTGCACATAAGGACCATAAGGACCAAACCTTAAAAATACTTTTTCTCCAGTTTTAGGATCTTGTCCTAAATCAGAAGGACCACTTAATATTTGATGAACTTTCTTTTGATCCAGATCACCTGGTGTGATATCCATTGGCAAATTACCCTTTGCTTGAATCTCATTTCCAGATTCATCTAATTTTGTACCCTCTAACCAAGGTCCATTTGAACCTATTCTCACAACACATGGTAAATCATCAAAATCAACCTGTCTATATGCTTTTCCATCAATATCTCCCTCAGTTTTTTGAACTTTTATCTCTAAACCATTCTTACCTTTATAAAAAGTTTCTAAATATGGAAGCCACTCTAAATTACCAGATGAAATTTCATCTAGAGATGATTCCATTTTTGCAGTAAAAGTGGTATCGACTAAATCAGGAAAATGTTCCTCTAATAAAGCAGTAACTGCAAAAGCAGTAAATGTTGGTGCAAGTGAATTTGCAGAAATTTGAGCATATCCTCTATCGACAATCGTTCCAATAATACTTGCATATGTTGAAGGTCTCCCAATACCCTCTTTCTCTAGTATTTTTACTAGTGCTGCTTCGGTATATCTTGCCGGAGGTTTAGTTTCGTGAGAAATTGCTTCGTTAGTTATTACTTCTAAAGCAGATCCTGGAACTAAATTTGGCAATACAACTTCCTGCTGTTCCAAAGCTGCTCCAGGATCATCACTACCCTCTACATAAGCTCTGAAAAATCCTGGAAAATCTATACTTTTACCACTTGATTTAAAGATTGCTTTTCCTGAAGTTATCTCAGCATTAATCATTGTTAGTTTTGCATTAGCCATTTGACTGGCAACAGTCCTTTTCCAAATCAACTCATATAAAGATAAATCTCTACCTGTTAATCCTGTTTCTGAAGGGGTTTTAAATGATTCCCCAGCTGGTCTTATTGCTTCATGCGCTTCTTGAGCGTTTACAGACTTTGAACTAAATTGACGAGGCTTTTCAGACAAATATTCTTCTCCATATTTTAAACTCACACACTCTCTAGCAGCATTTATTGCTTGTTCAGATAGATTAACTGAATCAGTCCTCATGTATGTTATGTAACCTCTTTCATATAAACCTTGAGCGCATCTCATAGTGTCTCTGGCTGAAAGACGTAATTTCCTATTAGATTCTTGTTGTAATGTACTTGTAGTAAAGGGAGGAACAGGTCTTCTAGTAGAAGGTTTTTTTTCTAATTTATTTACTTTCCATTCTTCCTTTGATAAAGATTGCAAAAGCTGATTTGCTTTTGTACTATCCAAGACTAATGATTTATTACCATTTTTTAATATTCCAGTTTTCTCATCAAAATCTGAACCATTCGCTATTTTCATTCCATCTAGACTAAAAAGTTTAGCTTCGAATTTAATCTTATTACTTGATAATAATGCTTTTAAATCCCAGAAAGTAGCCTTTTTAAAAGTTCTTCTCTCCCTTTCCCTCTTAACAAGTAGCCTTACTGATACAGATTGGACTCTGCCTGCTGACAATCTTGGAGCTACTTTTTTCCATAAAAGAGGTGATAATTCATAACCAAAAAGTCGATCAAGAATTCTTCTTGTTTCTTGGGCTTGCACTAATTCCATATCTATATCTCTTGTTTGATCTAAAGCTTTATTTATAGCCTTTTTGGTAATCTCGTGAAAAACCATCCTCTTTGTTGGAATTTTAGGTTTTAAAATTTGCAATAAATGCCAACTAATACTCTCTCCCTCTCTATCTTCATCAGTTGCTAGTAATAATTTTGTTGCATTTTTTAAAGCATTTTTTAATTCTTTAACAACCTTCTTTTTCTCTTTTGGAACTACATACAAGGGTTCAAAATCTTCAGTCGTATTGACTCCAATTCTTGACCATTTTTCCTTTTTTAGGGAAGCGGGTATTTCGCTTGCTCCTTTTGGTAAGTCTCTAACATGTCCCATTGAAGCAAGTACTTCATAATTTCGAGGCAAAAATCTTCTAATGGTTTTTGCTTTGGTGGGACTTTCAACAATAACGAGTGTGTGTTCCAAGGAAATTTCAATAAAATTAGTTTTTCATTCCACTAGGCATAATATGATTAATTTACTAATTTTCAAGCAAAACTTCTTGATAATTACAATTAACCCGCCCACAAATTATAATCAAGTTAATATTAACTTTTTCTCAACTACAACCCAACATTAATTTTTAATTAAGTGCCTAACGAAATCTTTACTTTTAATTTAAACCCTCAAGCAATTATTCCAGAAGCTTTTATTTTGCTAGGAATAGTAGGCACTCTCATTGTTGATTTAGCAGGAGAAAAAACAGCTTCAAGATTAGCACCAATAATTTGTTACATATCAATAAGTTCATCACTAATAGCGCTTGGTTTACAATGGAATAATCCCGCAGAAGTAGCTTTTCTTGGCTCATTTATATCTGATAATTTATCCCTTGCGTTTAGAGCAATAATTGCACTTTCAACTTTAGTTTCATTGCTGATTAGTTGGAGATATACAGAACAGAGTGGAAGTCCAATTGGAGAATTTGCTGCAATCATTTTATCCGCAACGCTTGGAGCAATGCTTTTGTGTGGATCTACTGACCTAGTAAGCGTTTTCATTTCTTTGGAGACCTTATCAGTTGCAAGTTATCTTCTCTCTGGCTACCTAAAAAGAGATCCCAGAAGCTCAGAAGCTGCTTTAAAATACCTTTTGGTTGGATCAGCAGCTGCAGCTGTTTATTTATATGGATCTTCTCTGTTATACGGTTTAAGTGGTTCTACAAACTTATCCACAATAGGTATCGAGATAATTAATAAACCATCATTTATTACTTCACTTTCATTAGTTTTTGTTTTATCAACAGTAGCTTTTAAGATTGCCGCAGTGCCCTTCCATCAGTGGACCCCTGATGTTTATGAGGGATCTCCCACACCTGTGGTGGCTTTTTTATCAGTTGGATCTAAAACAGCAGGATTTGCTTTTGCGATAAGAATTCTAATAACTACTTTTAATGCTTTCGATGAACAATGGAAGTTGCTTTTTACGATCTTGGCAATTTTAAGTATGGCCCTTGGTAATATTGTTGCCTTAGCACAAACATCAATGAAAAGAATGCTTGCTTACAGTTCCATTGGACAAGCAGGTTTCGTTATGATCGGGATAGTCTCAGGAACTCAAGACGGTCTCTCAGCTGCAGTACTATACTTAGCTTCATACTTATTTATGAATTTAGGTGCATTTTCATGTGTAATACTATTTTCTCTAAAAACTGGTTCTGATAAGATATCAGACTACTCAGGTTTATATCAAAAAGACCCTTTAATAACTCTTGGATTAAGCATATGCTTGCTCTCTTTGGGAGGATTACCTCCAATGTTAGGTTTCTTTGGAAAAATATACCTTTTCTTTTCTGGGTGGGCAAATGAGCAATATTTATTGGTTATAGTTGGCTTAGTAACTTCAGTGATTTCCATTTACTACTATATTTCTGTAATAAAAATGATGGTTGTAAAAGAACCTCAAGAAGCTTCAGATATAGTAAAATCATATCCTGAAACCAACTGGAATATTGAAGGATTGCCTCCTTTAAGAATTGCTTTATATGCATGTTTAACAGTAACAGCATTGGGTGGTATTCTTTCTAATCCATTATTTAAATTGGCCAATACAGCCATTTCAGAAACTCCTTTTTTGCAAGATATCATTGCAACAACTCCTTTAAATTAAATAATCTTTCATGAAAGTAGTCGCTTCTTTAGAAAAAGTATCAAAAACATATGGGAAAGGAAATATTATTGTTAAAGCTCTTGATGACGTAAGCCTAGAAATTTTAGAGGGAGATTATTTAGCTGTAATGGGTGCAAGCGGTTCTGGGAAAAGCACTGCTATGAACATTTTAGGTTGTCTTGATAGACCTTCTACCGGTAAATATAAATTAAATGATTCTGCCGTTGAAAATCTATCAGATGATGAATTAGCAGTTTTAAGAAATCAGAAATTAGGATTTGTTTTTCAACAATTTCATCTTTTAACAGATGCGACAGCATTAGAAAATGTTATGCTTCCAATGATTTATGCTGGTGTTAGTTCTTTTGAGAGAGAGAGAAGAGCAAAAAAAGCATTAAAAGAAGTTGGCCTAAATGAAAGGATCAATAATAGACCTAATCAATTATCAGGAGGACAACAACAACGAGTAGCAATTGCCAGGGCAATAATAAATCAACCTTCTTTACTATTAGCAGATGAACCTACAGGGGCCCTTGATTCACAAACGACCGAAGACGTTCTTGATTTATTTGATAAATTGCATCAATCTGGAATAACGATCGTATTAGTAACTCACGAGAATGAAGTTGCTAGTCGTGCAAAAAAAGTTGCAAGATTCAAAGACGGTAAATTAATTGAATTAAAAGAACAAAAAAGTCTATAATCCTATAATCTTCACGGAATTATTTTTACATATAACTAAATTTCCATTTAAATCAATTTTTCTTATAGACCAATCCTTTTCAAATCCTCTAGGTAAATAGGTTTTATTGAGGAATGCATTTGCCCCACTAATAATAATATTTCTTTTGTAATTAAGAACTATTGATTTCGAGATAACTTGCAAAATTCTTGATGTCCAGTATGACTCACTTAAGTTCTTTTTATTTAAAATATTAGACAAAGAAATTCCCTCCAAAGGAGTTTTATTATTTAAATTCATACCAATTCCTAACCTTATATATAAAACTTCTTTACCTCTTGTAATTACTCTTGGTAAAAATCCTATTAATTTCTTAGAACCATAAAAAATATCATTTGGCCATTTTATTTTCACTTTAATTGATTCTTTTTGAAACATATCACATAAAAAATATGCAATTGAGGTTGAAAAGATATCAGAAGAAAAACTATTAGAGAATACAGGATAAGCAGCACTCAACCAAATTCCGCCTGGAGGAGAGAACCATTGTTTCCCATGCCTACCAATCCCTAAAGTTTGCTCTTTTGAAATAATTGCAACAGGCAATTTTAAATTCTCATTTAAAAGATTTAAATAGTTTGAAATTTCTTTTTCAGTACTTGAACATTTAAAGATATAATTTAATTTCCAATAAGTACAATTAGTATTATCTTTCTTGTAAAAAAAGGATGTTTTTGCTGTAGAACCTATAACTTTCACAAATTCTTAATAATTAGAGAATCCCTTAAACTTATTATGATTATGTAATTCCATATTACATATAAATTGAAACTATTTAAATAACTAATTTAGAGACGTGGTAAGAAGTAATCCTGAAGAACTTAAAGTTTGTCTTAATAATTTCAAAAAATCATGGTCTGAACTAGATAATTTAGTGAACTTATCCAACAATTGGCGCAATATTGTTGGAGAAAATCTATCAAAAGAATGTCATCCTTTAAAAATAGAAAATAACGTTTTAACAATTGTAGCCAATCATCCACAATGGAGACATGCACTTATCTACAACAAACATAAAATCAAAGAATCTATACTTAAATTAGGATTAAATTTGAAAAATATTAGGATTATACAAAATTATCAATCAGAGGAGTTTGTAAATAAGAAGTCAGATACTAATATTGTTTGGGAAAATCATCCTAGCAGAGTTAAAAACGAACAATTTAGAAAATGTACAATTTGTGAGAGGCCTACCCCTATTGGCGAAATAAAAAGATGGGGTAAGTGTACATTTTGTTGGAGAATAGACTCTAAGTAATATTTTTATTTTTGTACTAATAATAAGCCCATCTGCCCTGCAAAAATTTCTTGATATTTAACTTTTTTAAAACCAATTTTTTTTGAAATGGTAATTAGGTCTTTACCCTCAGGAAAGATACTTATACTTTTTTCTATATATGCATACTCATCTTTTAAATTGAAAATTCCTGATATGGGCACAACAACGCATCTTAAAAATAGCCTCTGAAATATAGAAGAATAAGAATTATTTTTAGTCCGATTAAAATCTAAGAAACCTGCTCTACCTTCCTTTTTAAGCATTAAATAAACTTTTTTTATTCCTTTCTCAATATTATCTAAATTTCTTAATCCATATGACATACAAATTCCGTCAAATTTATTAGCAGTATGATCTATTTCAAAGATATCTTTTGTAATCCAACTGATAGAATTTGTAGGAAATTTATTTGATTTTTCTTTTGCAACTTTTATTATCTCATATGCCATATCGAATCCAATAACAAATCCATCTGGAGCAACTAAATTATCAAGAAGAAAAGCCATATCGCCAGTCCCACAACATAAATCAGCCCAATGTTCTCCTTTTTTTGGTTTTAATAAATCAATTAATTTTTTTTTCCATAATTTATGCATACCTAAGCTGAGCAAATTATTTAGCAAATCATATTTATAAGAAATTTTATTAAATAATCTTTTTATTTTTTTTGGATTTTTGAATCCCACCATAAAATTTAACTTCAAATACAAAATAACATAATTATTTATTCTAATGGCCTAATTAAAAGATCTTTTCCAGACAAAAAAGATTTAATTTCTTTTATTGTTGTTTTCTTATCATGCAATAAAGAAGCCAAGAGTGCTGCCGAGGCTTTGCCTTGGATGAATACTTTGTATATATCATTCATTGACCCTGCTCCTCCTGAAGCAATTACTGGAATATCTACAGCATCTGATACCATTCTATTTAGTAACAAATCATATCCTTTTTGAGTACCGTCTCCATCCATAGAGGTCAATAAAATTTCTCCAGCTCCTAAAGCTTCAATTTCTTTTGCCCAACAAATAACATCGAGGCCTGTATTTTCTCTTCCACCCTTAATATAAACTTCCCAATTTAATTCTGAATTATTCGGATTAATTTTTTTTCTAGCATCTATTGCAACTACTATGCATTGTCTCCCAAATCTTTCAGAACTTACTTTTATCAAATCTGGATTTCTAACTGCAGATGAATTAAGACTTACTTTATCTGCTCCTGCTCTTAAAAGTTGATTGATTCCATCTACAGAACTAATTCCACCACCAACAGTAAAAGGAATTTTAATTGTTTTAGCTATCTTTGAAACAAGCTCTACTAAGGTTTTTCTATTCTCAATAGTTGCCCTGATATCCAGAAAAACTAATTCATCAGCTCCTTCATCAGAATACATTGACGCTAATTGAACTGGATCCCCTGCATCTCGGAGATTTATGAAATTAATACCTTTGACTACGCGTCCATCTGCAATATCAAGGCAGGGAATTAAACGAAGAGCAACCATTTTGATAAAAATCGTCCAAATACTGTTAGTCTTGCATAATAGCTTCTATTTTATTCTGTTATGACTGATACTAAACTTTTACCAAGAATTGGAAGTAAAGTAAAAATAACCATAGACAATTTAAAAGATAGATTACCAGCAAAGCTTATTAAGCAAATATCTAATAATCCGCATGGAATAATATCTGGTTATAAAATGACAGATGGTAGAAGTATCGGATTAATAGTAAAATTTCAATCTGGCCAAGAAAATTGGTTCTTCCCAGAAGAATTAGAAAGAGGTTAACTGAAGTGAATGATCCAAAGCAGTTACTAGGAATTAAAGGAGCGTCAGAGACTTCTAGTTTATGGAAGCTTAGAATTCAATTAATGAAGCCAATAACTTGGATACCATTAATATGGGGAGTAGTCTGTGGAGCTGCTGCAAGCGGAAATTTCACTTGGACAATTAATAATGTCTTGGCTTCTTTAGCTTGCATGTTTATGAGTGGCCCATTATTAGCAGGATATACTCAAACTATTAACGACTATTTTGATAGGGAAATAGATGCAATTAACGAACCTAATAGACCAATTCCTTCAGGAGCAATTTCGATTAAACAAGTTAAATTACAAATATGGATTTTATTAATATTAGGTTTAATAGTAGCCTACCTTTTAGATATGTCTGCCAAACATAGCTTTCCAGCAGTTTTTCTTTTAGCTTTAGGAGGATCTTTTGTGAGTTATATTTATTCAGCGCCACCTTTAAAATTAAAACAGAATGGTTGGTTAGGTAATTATGCTTTAGGAGCCTCATACATAGCCCTTCCATGGTGGGCTGGCCAAGCACTATTTGGTAAATTAACAGTGGTAACTGCCCTCCTAACTCTTGCTTATAGTCTTTCTGGGCTTGGTATAGCGGTCATTAATGATTTTAAAAGTGTTGAAGGAGATTCAAAACTTGGATTGAATTCATTACCAGTAGTTTTTGGTATAAAAAAAGCAAGCCGAATAAGTGCTGGCTTAATTGATATATTTCAACTAGCGATGGTAGCTGTGCTAATTATTATTAATCAGCATTTAGCTTCAGTAATTTTAGTATTATTAATTATTCCTCAAATAACATTTCAAGATATGTGGCTTTTAAGAGATCCACTTAAATATGATGTTAAATATCAAGCTAGTGCACAACCTTTTCTAATTACAGGAATGCTAGTTACTGCTCTTGCTATTGGGCATAGTTTCTTAGTAGCCTAATTGTCTAATTTTAGAAATAAGTTTCTAATATTTGTATTAGGTTTTTTTATATTATTTTTATTTTTTACCTTAGATTTAATTATTAATCCATTATATTTTAATTACAAAAAAAGGTACAAGGACAAAAACGTTAAATATTCTTATGAAATTTATTATACGGATGATCAGATTTTAAGAAAATTAAGTCGTAAATTTGATATTTATGAAGAAAAAGAAAAAGTTCCAGAAATTATAAAAAATGGATTTATTGCATCAGAAGATAGAAGATTTTTGAATCATGATGGTATAGATTTAATTGGATTATCAAGAGCTTTATATAGAAATTTTCAAAGCGGGTATATTAAAGAGGGAGGGAGTACAATTACGCAACAAGTTTCCAGAATAATTTTTCTGAATAATAATTTAACATTCAACAGAAAAATAAAAGAGTTAATAATAGCAATGATAATTGATAGAAAATATAGTAAAAATCAAATATTAAAAATGTACCTTAATAATATTTATTTAGGAGAAGGTTCATATGGTATTAATGAGGCAGCTTCTATTTATTTTGGAAAACTTATTAATGAATTATCGCTTTCAGAAGTTGCAATGATAGTTGGCTTAGCTCCTGCCCCTTCTTTATATTCACCCTATGAAAACCTACCATTGGCAATAAATAGAAGAAATAAAGTTTTAAGAGCAATGTTCCTTAACAAATATATAGATAAGAATCAGTACAAGAATGCTTTATTTGAAAAAATAAATTTATTTTATGAACCCAAAAATCAAAATATCATTATTGAAAAGTTACTTATCGATTATATTCTAAACGAGGCAGATAATAAAATAAATTCAAAAAGAATTCGTCTAATTGATGATCAATATAAGATTAAAACAACCTTAAATAAAGATTTTCAAAGAGAAGCTCAAAATATTTCAAAATTTAATTTACCCGAGAATATTGAATTAGCTCTAATAACCATTGATTCAGATACTGGTTATATTAATGCAATGATGACGAGCAGAAATCCTAATACAAATGAATTCAATAGAGTTACAGATTCAATAAGACCGTTAGGATCAACTTTTAAAATAATTCCATATAGCTTAGCAATAATAGAAGGTAAAAGTTTAAAAGAAAAGTTCAATGATAATCCTACTTGCTGGGAAGATTATTGCCCAAAAAATTTTTCCAATAAATATGAAGGTAAAATTTCTCTAATAGAAGCTTTTAAGAATTCATCAAATATTGTTTCTATTAAATTATCTAAGAATATTGGACTTAATAAAATCATAAAGTTTTCAAATTTATTTGGCTTAGGTAAAAAACATAAACTAGAAGAGTTTCTTCCTTTAGCAATTGGAGCCTATAGTGATAGTCTTATTAATATTACAAATGTCTACGCTGCTATAAATAATAAAGGGAAATTTATAACACCTATAATTGTTAAATCTATAGAGAATAAAAATGGCGATTTTATATGGGTGAACGAGGTTTCTACTACTAGATTAATTAATGAAAAATCAACTAAATTAATAAACAATATTTTAGAAAAATCTATTTCTAATGGTAATGGAATCGCTGCTTCAATTCCTGGAGAAAAAATATTTGGTAAAACAGGAACCTCCGATAAAAATAGAGATTTATGGTTTATTGGTTCAATAAAGAATTTAACTACAGGCATATGGCTAGGTTATGATGATAATAGACCTACCAATTTATCAAGTGGTGATGCCGCTAATTTGTGGAAAATCTACATTAAAAATATTATAAAAAAAAGCAATTAATTTTAATATCTATAAGTTAGAACTGCAGCATAAAAGCCATCTCCATTTTCCTCATTTATGGGAAGAATCTGTTTTTCTTGAATTAATTTCAAATACTTATTTTTATTTAAGAACCTCTCAATAAGCAAATTATTCTCTTCTGGACAGATAGTACAAGTTGAGTAAACTAAGATACCTTTTTTGTTTAATAATGGAATAATATTTTCTAATAATTTCTCTTGAATAATTTTTAATTCTTTAATTTTATTTTTAGTTAAGGACCACCTAGCATCTGGATTTCTTGAAAGCGTGCCAATCCCTGAACATGGCGCATCAATTAAAATTTTATCAAAATAATTTATTAGCTCTGGTTTTTCTTGAACTAATTTGGTCGCATCAGTTTTATAAGTCTTAACAGATTTTATACTCAATCTTTGTAAATTCTCCTTTAATAAATTTAATCTATTTTCAGATCTATCAATAGCTAATATTTCACCTTCATCACTAATTAGTTCAGCAATATGTGTTGTCTTTATTCCAGGGGCAGAACAAGCATCCAAAATTCTATCACCTTTATTTGGTCGCAAAAGAGGAGCAATGCATTGAGAAGATCTATCTTGAATAACCCAATGACCGGTTTCATATCCTGGCAATTTCTTTATAGATCTTGGTTTTGTCTTAAGTCCAATTCCAGTTTTTAGATCTTTAATAGTTTCAGCATGGAGATTAACATCTTTTAAAATTTTAATTATTTTATTATTATCTGTTTTAAGAGAATTTATTCTTATATCAATCCTTGGTTTCCTATTAAAAGAAATTGCGATTTTTTTTGTTTTTTCTATACCATACCAGTTAATCATTTCTTTAATAAGCCAAAGAGGCAATGATTCTAATAAAGAAATTTTTTCAGCTTGATTTTGAGGTAATATCGGAAGTTTATTTGAATCTAATCTCCTAACAAGATTCCTTAGGATAGCATTCGCGACTCCTGAAAGATTGGAGAATTCAGTTTTTTTTAAAATTTCAACTGTTGTAAAGATTGCGGCAGAATTTGGAACTCTATCCATTTTTAATATCTGATATAAACCAATATGTAAAAGCCATCTAAATTTTGGTGGCTGTTTTTTATAATTTAACTTTGATAAATTATCTATCCAGAAATCCAAAAGCTTTCTATACCTTATACAACCAAAAGATAATTCAGTTATAAATGCCAAATCTAGACTATTAAAATTATATTTTTTGATAACTTTTTCCATTGCATGGTCAGAATAGATTCCAGAACTTACTTTTATAAGAATTTCCCATGATGCTTTTCTCTGTAAATAGCCTTGAGACAAAATACTAAAAATATAATACTTAAATTATAAATATTAAATTTCTAATCTAAACAATATTTTTCAATGATGAATTAATCCAAATAAAACCTAATACAGTAACCAAAGTTAAATTAAAACCAAGAAAAATATATATATTAAATGAATTTATAATTTCACTTGTCAATCTAAAATTGAAAAATTTATTTTTTTTATTATTCATCTGCTATTAAAATAATGTTATCTTATGTTTGTCATTAATAATTATAATTAATATTTTTTGTTTACTTAACTTAGAAAAATTAATTTTGTATTAATAAATTCAGAAATCAAAAGAAAAACTTTTTCCCTTTTATATGTTTCAAATTTAAAAAATCTTTATAAAATTTCTTAATATTAAATTAGAAATTTAGCAATTATTTATAAATTCAAATTTTACTAAGAAAATCATTAGCATTATTAATATGCTTAGACAATTTAGTGGGATCCATTTTATCCAAGTTTCTAGTTAACATTGATAAACGATATTGTTTGCTGAAAAACTCCTTTTTATCACTTATAAATTTCCAAAAAAGGCCATCCCAAGTTTCACACCAATCATCAGTTTTGTAATCTGACATTTTTCTAACGTAATTTGAGCTAGATATATATGGTTTTGTAGAGAATATACCTCCATCACTAAACTGACTCATACCATAGACATTTGGCACCATAACCCAATCATAAGAATCTATGAACATCTCCATAAACCACTTATAAACTTGATCAGGGTGAATTCTACACAAAAGCATAAAGTTCCCTAGTACCATAAGCCTTTCAATATGATGACAATATCCAAAATTTAAAATATTTTTTATAATATTATCTACTGGTTCTATACCAGTTGAACCATCGTAAAAAGATTTAGGCATAGGCTTATTTTCAAATTGCCAGAAATTAGTAGTCCTCATTTTTACACCATATTTTCTGTAAACGAGAGAAATGAATTCACGCCAACCAATTATCTGACGGATAAATCCTTCTACAGAATTTAATGGAATTTGATTCTGTTCCCCATAAATTAGAGCTTTCTCTATCACTTCTTTTGGAGTTATTAATCCAACATTTAAAAGTGGAGAAAGAATACTATGCCATAAAAAACTATTTTTCTTGTTAATTGCATCCTCATAATCTCCAAATAAATAAAATTTACTCTGGAGAAAATCATTTAACCAACTTTCTGCCTCTTCAAAATTTGTTGGATAGAAAAAAAATTTGCTTGATCCAAGAGTTTTATGATTTTCTTTTTTTATAGATATTTCTGCACTATCTACAAAATTATTTCTTGTACATTTATTAACTAAAGGTATATTAATATTCTTTGGTATTTTTTTTCTATTTAATTCATCAAAACTCCACTTACCTCCAAAAGGTGAACCGTCATTTTCAATTAAGATCTTTAAATCTTTTCTTTGATTCTCATAGAACCTTCCCATAAGTGGTTTTTTTGAATTATTAAGGAAATTACCCACAATTTTCTGATTACTAATAAACAAAGGTGATGTTAAGAAATTTATTTTTAGATTTTTAGTTTCGATGAATTTCTTCAATCTTTTTTTAATCAAATAATCATAAGGTTCAATTACATTTATGATTTCACAATTATTTTCCAAATATTTATTCAAATAATCACATGTTGAAAAAGAATCAATATTTTCTGCATAAATCACATTAAATCCTTTGTCTTTAAGAAAATTCTTATAAAAACTCATAGAAGCTCTCAAGAGAATTAACTTATTAATATGATTCGTACATTTAACAAATTTATCGTTTCCCCAGAATAAAGAATCTTCAATCATTAAAATATCGCAATCATAATTGAAGATTGGGCTTTCTTTAAATAATTGATTTGGAAAAACAATTGATATTTGATTCACTTTCTATACCTCCTATTTCTACATCTATTTGAGCAATAAATTACTTCTTCCCAGCAATTTTTCCATTTCTTTCTGTAATCGAAAGATCTTTCACATATAGGGCAAATTTTAAAAGGTAGATTCTTCATAATTATATTGACCTTTTATGAGTAGATTTAAATCTAGATGAATTTTTAATTTGCATATGCTTAGTTTTCCGACCTTTAACTCTTTCTCTCCAAACTTTAAAAGTTTTTGATTTAAGATTATTTCTCATAATATTTATTGCATCTTTTTCTTTTAATCCATATTGGAATTCTATAGCTTCAAAAGGTGTTCTATCTTCCCAACACATTTCAATAATTCTATCAATATCTTTAATATCCATAATTAAATTCTTTCACAATTTGAATCACATAAAGCTTCGTTCTTATTTCTCCCTGTTAATTGCAATCTATATTTAGCCCAAAATTTATAAATAAATTTTATAAAATAGGAAATTACAGGTATTTTAGTTGGGTAATAAATCCAACCAAGTCCAATTAATTCATAGGAATAAGCTAGAACATCAACCCCTAAAATCACTTCACCATTTTTCATGATGCCGTGAAGATTTGACATTGCTTTTGTGTAACTAATATTTTGATAAAGAGTTTGATCGTAATTTTGAGATATGTCTACAAAAAGAATTTCATTATATTTATCCTTATTTTTAAGAAAATTTGTCTCTCTTAGACATAAGGGACAACCTCCATCGTATAAAAAAGTAAGTTTCGGTTGCATTAGTTTTTATTTAATATAAAAAATTTTCTTAATACTTCGTGGATAATTTAAGTTAACTAATCTAAGCAAAATTAGAAATTATTTAAATTCATCAAATTTAAATAAGCTTTATAAAGCTTTAATATTCTTTTCTTTAATTTTCTAAAAATTTAGCTTATTTTATAAATATTAACCATTGATTAAGGGATACATCAATGGTTTTAAATTTAATTTATTCATCTAGTAGATGAACGCCCTCGCCAATATCTGATTTAAAGTCACAATATTTTTCAAAGACAATCCCAACTTTTCTCATACATTCCCCCAATTCATCATTAAATTTATCGAACTCTTCTGAATTTTTATCTGGCAAAGTCCATCCTTGAGTTTCAACCATACTTGTTATGAGAGTATAATCCCATTCAATGTAAGCCATAAATTAAATTATTTATATGTAATTATAGTCTATTCCGATTAACTAAGATTATTAAGAAAATTAATTTACACATTATATAAGATTTTGACTACTAGTTAATCCAATATTTAAACCCGTTTAATCTAATAATATAATTTAAAACAAATAATGAATTTGAAAGAATGTCTGTCCTACCTAAAAGATTTAAAAGAATAAAAAATGTTTTGAAAGGGAGGATGCAAAATCTAACTGTTTTAGTTGAAGCAGTAAATAAGCCTCATAATCTCTCAGCAATATTAAGAACATGTGATGCTGCGGGAGTCTTAGAGGCAAATTTCATATGTAAAGAGAATGAAACTAAAGTCTTCAATAGTACAGCACAGGGAAGTCAAAAATGGGTGAGGTTAAATAATTACTTATCATGTAATTCTGCAATTTCTACTCTTAAAGAAAAAGGATTTAAGCTTTATGGCACAACCCTTAATAAAAAATCTATTGATTATAGGGAGATTGATTTAACTCAAAATACATGCTTTGTTTTAGGTGCTGAAAAATGGGGTTTAAGTGATGAATTAATTTCTCAGGTAGATGAATGTATATTTATTCCTATGAGTGGTATGGTTCAATCTTTAAATGTTTCGGTAGCTGCAGCAATATTACTTTTTGAAGCAATTCGTCAAAGGGATAGAATAGGTTTAATACCAACTAACGGGGAAGGTTTAACTAATGTCGAATACCAAAAGACCTTATTTGAGTGGACTTATCCTGAATTAGTTGATTCTATAAAAAAATCAGGAAAAATTTATCCCACCCTTAATGATAAAGGAGAAATTTGTAATTAAATTTACTTAGAAATCTTAGATTAATCTAATGAATTAAACTTTCCTCGAGATCCTCTCCTAAAAATGAAAGGGCCAATACAAGAAAAAACATAGCAAGTCCTGGGAATAAGGTTGTCCACCAAATACCAGTTGGAAGAGCTGATAAAGCTAAATTAAGATCACTACCCCATTCAGGAACATTTGCAGGAACTCCTAATCCTAAAAAACCTAAACTGCCTAAAACAAGAACTGCATCTGCTGCATTTAAAGTTATCAGAATAGGCAATGGTGTAATAACATTTGGCAAAATATAATTAAAAAGTAATTTTTTTAAATCAGCACCTGCTAATTTTGTAGCTTGAATATAATTCTCTGATTTAATCAGAAGTGTTTGATTCCTAGTTAATCTAAAGTATTGCGGGGAATAAACAATACATAATGCAAAAGAAGCATTTAATATTCCTCTTCCAAAAACAAAAGCTATCACTACTGAAAGTAAAATAACTGGGATTGAAAAAATTGTATCCATCAAAAGAGATAATAATTTATCAATAAATCCACCAAAATATCCGCTTATGAGACCTAAAGGGAGACCTATGAAAAGTGAAAATGTTAAAGACAAAAAAACAACCTCAATAGCAAGAGTTGATCCTTTCAAAGTTCTATAGCAAACGTCTCTTCCTAATCTGTCCGTTCCACATAGATGCGCAAAAGAAGGAGGCTCATAAATTTTATTATTTAAGGTAAATTCAGAAATATTAAATAAATCAATTGAATCAACAATACTAATAATTAAAACTATAACTAGGTATATTATTAAGATTTTTAAACCAACTTTTCTTATATTTCCTGCAACAGTTTTTGGTAATTTTGATTTCAGCAAATTAACAGTTTTAGTATTTAGATTAAATCTAACTTCAAATCAAAGTTAAAAATAGTAATTTGTTAATAAATTAAACTTATCACTTATTTAATTTTAATACTGCCATAAAAGCTTCTTGCGGGACATCAACTTTACCCATAGCTTTCATCCTCTTTTTACCTTTTGCCTGTTTTTTTAATAATTTCTTCTTTCTAGAAATATCTCCTCCATAACACTTTGAGAGGACATCTTTTCTAAGCGCACTTATGCTCTCGCTTGCTATTATCCTGCTTCCAATAGAAGCTTGTATTGGAATTTTAAATTGTTGTTTTGGTATTAAATCCTTCAACTTTTCTACTAGAGCTCTTCCTATTCCATAAGCTTTATCTTTATGTACTATTGAAGTTAATGGATCAGCTCTTTCTGAATTAATAAGGACATCCAACCTTACTAAATCATTCTTTCTATAACCTATCAAGTGATATTCCATAGAAGCATAACCTTGGGTTCTGCTTTTCATTTGATCAAAGAAATCTGTAACTACTTCCGCTAATGGAATCTCATAAATCAGTGTTACTCTATCGGTCGTTATATATTTCATATCAAGAAAAATACCTCTTCTTTCTTGGCAAAGAGCCATTAAAGTACCATTAAATTCATTTGGAGCATAAATTTCCATTTTCACATAAGGTTCTTCTATTGAATCTCTTAGTTGTGGATCTGGGATAGTTGATGGATTATCTATAAAAACACTATCAGAATCGCAAAGATTAACTTTATAAATAACAGAAGGGGCGGTAACAATTAAATCAAGATCATATTCTCTTTCTAATCTTTCCTGTACTATTTCCATATGAAGCAAACCCAAAAAACCACATCTAAAACCAAATCCCATAGCACTACTAGTTTCAGGTTCATACTTGAGAGCGGCATCTGACAATTGCAATTTTTCTAAGGACTCTCTTAAATCTGGATATTGATCGGCATCAGTTGGAAATAATCCGCAAAAAACCATAGGATTAGCTTCTTTATACCCAGGCAAAGCTTCTTCAGCAGGTTTATTAAAAAGAGTTATTGTATCTCCCACTCTCGCATCTGCAACTGATTTAATTGATGCGGCTAAATACCCAACTTCGCCAGCATGCAAATCATTAACTTTTTGCTGATCAGGAGCCATAATTCCAATCTCATCTAATTCATAAAATTTATTACTAGCCATTAGG
>MDTD01177646.1_pt1 | contig 48266 bp, 44 predicted proteins | sample 811221 | NCBI WGS metagenome assembly MDTD01 (sample SAMN05326646, study PRJNA326480) | marine metagenome | isolation source: seawater | place: Pacific Ocean: South West | collected 2011 | reverse complement strand
TTCAGAGATTATCTTCTAGTAGAAAATGGTCAAGTTGTTAAAAAAGGTGACATCTTGGGATATATGTATGTTCCAACATTAGAAGAGATGGTTGGAACCATGCAGGGCTCAAGTCATATTGCTTTTTCCATTATGGAGAAAAGAGGTACAAGCAAAGAACAAGAAATGGCGCCGGCAATTTTTACTGAAGAAATTGTTGAACAGTTTTCGAATTTATATAGAAATCCAAAAGAGGGTTGGGAGAGTACAAGTTATGGTAACGACTGGTCGAGGGGAAGAGGACTCCCAAGTTCGATGGGTTGGTATATCGGACCAGAAGAACATCCCTTTGGAGGAGAATACTTAGATGTAGTCTTTTATGGTGACGAAAGAGATGCTAGTCTAGATCCAAAACAAGAAATACTATCCACAGGCCTTGGGTTTCAAACTGATAACTATATATTTAATCAACATGGACATGGCAGTACAACACTTGATTTACCATTCTCTGATAATTCAAAAGTTGACTTCGTAGTTGTAACCAATGGATCGCCGGTGAGTTTAAAGTTTGTTTTTACAGAGAATAATGGAAATAAACGAGAGTCAAGCTTTATCAATAAACGAAAAGGTATGGGATATATGTATCAGTATTATGAAGGTTTTGGTTTTAATTCAAATACACAATTAGTTATTGAGGATCCAGAAAACTGGGGATGGTCTATTGCGTTTGTTGATGCTGGAACATCAGTTATTATTCCTGGTCAAACAAGAACCGTTCAACCTAAATGTCCTCCAGGTTGTCCGCCCTCACCTAATCCCTACAAATTAAATCAATCAAAAGACAAATAAGATTTAACGGTTCTTACCTTACAGGAAAAAGTCCCAAGTTCAGATCCTGTAGCGCCCACTAAGAATTTTTAGAAATCTTCAAATATGAATGATTCTAAATCAACAAACTATTTTGGGATACACTGCCCGATAAATTAGATCATCCTAAACTAAATATTGATGCTGAGTATCGTTATTCCTTGTTTTAATGAAGAAAAAATTATTTCTCAAAGTATTAACAAGATATTGCAGTGGTCTGAAGATAACAATTTAAAAATTGAACTAATTTTAGTCAATAATGCATCGACTGATAACACCCTTACAAATATTGAAAAATTCAATTCAGAAAAAAACGTTGTTTGTTTAAATGAGGATTCAAAAGGTAAAGGATTTGCTGTTGTAAAAGGAATTAAAGAAAGTAGTTATAACAAAGTATTAATTCTTGATGCAGATTTATCAGCAGATATAGATGAATTCAATATTTCTTGGATTGAAAAAAATAATTTATTAGTTTTAGGATCTAGGAAATTAGGTAAAGAAATTAACACACCTTTAATTAGAAAAGTATCTGGAAAGATTTTTAATCTTATTGAGAGAAAAGTACTCAATTTAAATTATAAAGATATACATTGTGGGTTCAAATATATCGCATCAGACCAAATAATGGATATTATTAGTAGCTTGGATTCGATGGAATTCTTGTATGACCTTGACTTGCTGCTTGCATGTCGTTATAAAGGTTTTGAAATAATTGAAAATCCTGTTACCTATAATTTTGATAGAAATTCTTCAGTTTCTCTTTTGAGAGATCCATTTAAAATGCTTAGGGATCTTTTTATTTTAAAAGAAAAATACAATTTAAATTCATTCATTTAAGTAACTAGACAAGCACTCTGAACTTTTTAATTCAATACTACAGGAGTCAATTATATGATGTAAATTTCCAAAAGTATCTTTCTCAAAATAAGGGATAGTTATATCGAGAAAGATAATTCCAACAATTAAGAATTTTATAAAATTATATTTTTTTTGATTATATTTAATCAAGACAAAAACCGATAACAAGATAGCTATTACAATTAAATATCTGTTGTTTTGAACAAATACTCCTAGCAAAGAAACACTGAATAGAAAATCTAAGTTTGATTTAAAAATTTCAAAATTAATGAAGTACAAAAGTGAGACAATTATTAACACTGTGAAGTGATTTGTATGCCTAATCCACTTTGTATTGTTTAAAAGCCAAAACCATAAATAAATAAATGTCAAAGAAAATATTAGTGGCGTTGTTATCTTCCCAAATAAAATGTCTATGTTTTCTTTATTTCGAATTATCAGAAATACAAAAAATAATGGGACGACAATGAGCCTAAATTTTTCAATATCGCTCCAACCTCCAAATTCTGTATTAGAAATAGTTTCGATGTAATTTAGTATAAAATCAGCAGATTCACTTTTGGCACCAGAACTTTGATGATTCAAAACAAAATCAAATTGATCACTTATATAATTAATTACATTCCCTCCAGAATATTTGAAGTTAACAATTGTTAGCCAAAGAATAAGGGGCAATGAAAATATCAAAGAATCTTTTAGTATATTTTTAATCTTTTTTTCATAAATAATTACGGGAATGTAAAAACCTACAAATAAAACTAAATTTAATAATTTACCGTAGAAAATAGATATGCAGAACAAGATTAATGCTAAATATCTAAATTTTGAAAATAAAAATACTGCATTGACAAAAATTACAGCCGATGAAACCTCCCCCAAAGAATAAAGAGGGCCTTGCCAATATGGAATTAAAATTATAAAAACAAAACTAGTTAATATTAAAAATTTAAAATCTGATTTATAAAACTTGATAATTAGTATTGAAAAAATTAGTTGAATTAAACAAACCCAAAAATAATTTGAGATTCTAGCAATTGTTAATTTGTCAGTCAATATCCATGCAATTGAACTCCCAACTGCCGAAATAGGCCCAGATGTTAAAGCCACACTATAATTACCTCCAATAAATTCTCCGGCATCAAAATTTAAACTTTTAAAAAAGTTAACTGATGATGTTAAAATAATATATTCATCTATAAATCTTGGAATTCTTACAGATTTTGTTCTCACAAAATCAAATAAAAAATAACTCTGTGTAAATAAAAAAGCGACAAATACTGTATTTATTGTTTTTTTATCTTTGGTAAATGATATAAAACCTGACTTTGTTGAAAATGATTTCAATTTTTTTAACATACTTTTATGTATATTTGATTTAAAAAATCTATATAAAATGTACCCAGCAACAACTACTTGAAAGATAGTTAAACCAATATCAAAAATTGTTGTTTTTACTGGTTCAAATCCAAGCTCAACATAATAGTAACATTCAGTAAATGAATTAACTGTCGCAGACCTTCCAAAAAAATCATATAAATTTAATGCTTGAAAGCTAGGATCATTCTCAAAAATAAAATTTGAATCTGTAGGGTTAGCTTGTATAAATCCTGTTGGTTCGTCACCGCAGATAGAAATTATGGAGTTGGAACTCATTATTAAATGTTAATGAATATTTTTTGAAATTGTTTAGTAAATAATATCAGTTACGACTAAAAATAAAAAAACATTTAATTTTTGTCTATCAAGTAGAATTAGTTAAAAATTAAATATGAAAAATTTATCAGTACTTGTTCCTTTTTATAATGAAGGAGCTACTCTCGAATTATCTATCAAAAGATTAATTGATTGCAATATTGCAGAGAAAATTATTTTAATCAACGATTGTTCAACAGATAATTCTCTGGAGATTGCAAATAACTTAGTAAAAAAATATGAATTTATAGAATTAATTTCATGTAAAGAAAACGTTGGAAAAGGAGGTGCGATAAAAAATGCACTAAGTTATGTAGACTCTGATTTTTTAATTATTCATGATGCAGATTTAGAGTATGATCCTAAAGATATAACTAAGTTATTAAAAAAAGCTAATGAGCAAAAATCAAAGAGTTTAATCGTTTTAGGTTCAAGATTTATCGATAATGTCAAAAGAAATAACATCTATTTAAGGACCTACGTTGCCAATAAATTCTTATCTTTTTTATTTTCGGTTACAAATAAAAAGAAAGTGACAGATATTGCGACTTGTTATAAATTATTACCAAAAACAATATATAAAAATATCTCTTTAGAAAAGAATGGATTTGACTTCGAAGTTGAAATTTTATCAAAGTCATTAAAGCTTTCAGATTCTCATTTCGAAATACCAATATCGTACAATGGTAGATCTTATTCAGAGGGTAAAAAGATAAAATTTATTGATGGAGTAAAATATATCATTTGTATATTAAAGTTTAAAGTTTAATTTATGAAACTAGAAAAATTATTAACAACAATTTTATTTTTATCCGTTGGATTTATATTAATATTTAACATTTTTACTTATGATCCTATACAAGGATATGATGCCGAGGCACATCATGAGTATGTAAATAATTTCTTTTCAATTTTTATTCCTGGAAAGTCTCAATTACTTCCACATGAATTGACACGAGAATTTTTTAGCCCTCCTTTGCCCTACCTTTTTCCTGCAGTCATTGCATCAATTTGTAGAGATTTAGTGCCAATAGAATCTTTGCCAGATAGCTGTAATGAAATATTTAGTTATAGTACACAAGTATTTCAGTCAATTATATTTATATTTGTAATTTTCATATATTTACTATCTTTTCAAAAGCTATCAAAAGGAAAATTATTTAACTTCAATGTTCTAATAACAATTTCAATATTAACTGTGAATTACAAAGCATTTTCAATGATTCGTGGGGAGCCGTATATAATTCTTTTTTTAAGTTTATTAATTTATAGATTAATAATACTTTTTCAAAATTCGTTCAATTATGAGAAAAAAGATATCTTGTATTTTGGAGTCATAATTGGCTGTTTAGCTCTCAGTCGACAATGGGCATTTTTAATATTTCCTGCAATCTTTTTTATTGTGTTTTTTATGAACGAGAAAAAAATTGAATATTTCAAGTTTATAACATATAGTTTTGTGGTAGGTTTTTTAATTTCGTCTTGGTTTTATTTCTATCTATTTTTAACTTACGGATCTTTCACAACTTTTAATGCAAATCCAAAATCATTCAGTTTTTCGAATCAAGATTTATCATTTTATTTTTCAAGTTTTGAAAGTTTTAGGACTATGTTTATTAAACCAATAAGACCAAATTTTAAAAATGAACTTATCCCAATATTATATTCTGATGTTTGGGGAGATTATTGGGGTTATTTTTCGTTTACTAGTAGAAGTTTAGATACAGGGAGAAATCAGATGCTTATAGGTGATTATTTAGCTAGGGTGAACATTGCTTCCTTAGTTCCAACATTTTTATTTTTATTATCAACATTTAAATGCTTTAAAATATTTAAAAATAAAACCAAGAAAGACATTGAATATATAAAGCTTTTTAATTTACTTGGAATCATCACAACATTTATTGGTTTTTTATGGTTTTTAATAAAATTTCCAGACCCAGGAGCAGGGGATACTATAAAAGCAGTTTATGTAATACAATTGTTTTATTTTATGGCTTTTTTATCTACTGACTATTTAAACAATCTAAGAAAGAAGTCCGTTACTAAATATAGATATATTATTGTCTCATTAATATTTGTCTTTATTCATAATTTTTCTGCAATGCTAAATCATTTTTAGTGAACATTTTAAAAATAATTAGTAATGTTCATTTATAATTAGTAAATTAAAAATAAAAATTAAATGTTAGAAATACTATTAGACCATTCTCAAAAATTAATTTTTTATTTAATTTTATTTTTTTACTTGTATTTTGTCGGTAGAGCTTTTTTGATTCTAATAAATTATATTATTACAAAAAACTACATCTACGAAGAGCGGCTTTTTAAAATCAGAACAAAAACTTTATTTCCATTAATTGGAGTTGCTATTGTATCAAACCTTTTATTTTTAATAAATTTTATTTATCCTTTAGATGTCCCTATTACTTATGTTTTATTATTTTTATTACTTTTACCAAATCTAAAATACTTTAGAAAACCACAAAACATATTAAGAATTAGAAATCTATTTTTATACCTTTTGATTCCATCGATACTAATTATTTCTTTTTATGATACTTCCTGGCACTATGATGCTGGATTTTATCACTTAAATAATCAAAATTGGTTAAGAAATTTTCCAATTATTCAAGGCTTTGTAAATATTCATTGGGCTTTTGGAATGTCATCAATTTACGAATATATTTCTTCAATTCTATGGATAAATGGTAGTTTTATATTTCTACATCTTTTAAATATTGTTTTTGTCCATTTCTTTTTCAGTTTTATATACGACATGATTTTACATTCTAAGAATGCAGCATTGATTACGTCTGGATATTTATTATTAATTTTCTCTTATTTAGATAATATTGGTTTAGATGGTGGTAGAAATGGATTTATTTATTTTCAAGGAGTAACAAAACAAGACACACCGGTTGCTGTTTTGTTTTTATTTATTAGTATCTCTGCTTTTTTGATTATGAAAGAAAAAAATGTTAAAAAAGAAGAGCTGATTGTATTGTCTTTACTAACACTTTTCACTACTCAAATTAAATTATCTGGAGTAACTTTGATCGTATTATATATATTGTTAATATCCTTTTTATTTTTTAATAAAGTTAAAAATCTTTCATTTTTATTAAGAGCCAGTTCTTTATCAATAATATTAGGTTTATTTTGGACTTTAAAATCGGTAATTACAACAGGATGCCTTGTCTTTCCAGTAAATCGAACGTGTTTTAATGGTTTTGATTGGTATTTAAAAGATTCAACCATAACTTACGAAGCTATTACGAGAGAGGCGAGTTACTCTTTATCGAAATATGATTATAATTTTACGATATGGACATCTGAAATTTTTTCGTTTCAAATCAATAGGGTTGTAGGTATAAACTTCTTAATTTCATTTATTATCATTTCTTTGACGTTCATATTATTTTTTAATAAAGAGTCTCTGTCTAAAAACTTGATTTATATAATTTTATTTTATGTAATTATTAATATTTTTTACCTCATACTTTATGGACCAACGCCAAGATATTCGATGGGATTCTTTTTATTTCTTATTTCACTATTTGGGTTCTTCAGCAAAAGCCAAAAAGTAAACTTCAATAATGCTACTGTTATATTTTTAATTATCTTGTCAGTTATTTTTCTTGTTAGAAAATCTTCATACGAAGCATTTTTAAACAATAAAGATCCTATATTGTTTGACCCTAGAGAGCTTGCAGTTTATGTACTAAATGATAATGGATACGTAAAACCAGATATTGGAGATCAATGTTGGATTAATATAAATTGTACAATGAACAATAACGAGATAATAATAAAAAGAAACGCATTATTTTTAACTGCTTATAATAAATAATTTAAAAATCAACAAGTTCAAAAATAATATAGCCATAGGCTTTTTGTTCCGATAAATAAGAATCTTCCTCAACACAATTTATATTAATCCAACACTGTTCTCCTTCAGCAGGCTTGACTCCCCAACCCTCATTGGAAATATAATTTATTTGTTTAGGAGATAGCTCTTTAGATTCCAAAAGATTTTCAGGTAGATTTCTATAGTCTGAAATTCTTGGAACGAATAATAACGATAAGAAAAAGCATAAAACCATAAAGTTACTTATAAGTGATTTGGTAAGTTTGAACTTTTCTTTAAAGTCACCAAATGCCATTAGAGAAATTGTCACTAAAAATATTGGAGTAAAGAATCTTGGTGTTGGAGCACTTATAGTTAAAAGAAAGTAATTAAATAGTACAAAAATTAGACTGATATAAAAAATATTATTCTTTTTAATGCTTTTAAAAAATACGATTTTAAAGATAAATAATAAGATAAGTGAAATTAAAAAATTAAAAATAATATTCATATCACTCTCTTTAGATGAAAAATTATCAAACCACAAGAATATATTTTCTCCAATGTAATAGGCATTATGAAATTCTCTAGTATCAAAAATCAATTTAGTTACTTTATCTGAATACCAAGAAATTTCTTCGAAACACAATTGGTGTACTGGATATACTAAGCATCCTGTTTGAACAAATGATTTCAATAACCAAAAAAAGCCAAGAATCGATGCAATTATGTTTGATTTAAATATTGTTCTGAAATCAAAGTTTTTCCTATTCTTAATTATTAAGGCAAAATAAAAGATTAATAAAGTAAAACCATAAACTTTTAACTGAATGCAAAATAAAATCAAAAGAGACAAAATTTGCCACTCTTGAAAACTTATTTTTGTTTCAGTAAAAGAATAAATCAAAACTAAAAATGTTATAAAAAAACAAATTGCAAAATTGTAATCGACTTTTCCGATACCCTGAATAGCGACAAAACCGTTTCTACCCCCATCAATCCCAAAATTATCAAGAACTGAAAACAAAATTATAAAATAACTAGATATTTGATAAAACAAAAATTTTGACTTTGTTGTAATAGTATAAATAAATGAGAAAAAGAAATTTAGAAAAGTGAGATTAACAAAATGTAAAAAGATAAAGTTGTTTTGAAACCAGAAGTTAGCAAGAATATATTCATTTATTGAAGAGAAACCAAAAGGTGCATAAATGTTACTTATTCCAAAAACTATTTTCTCATTCATGAGCCAATTTTGATAATTTAAATGATACAAGCCCGAATCATAATGAAACCCAACCGAATAAGATGTTACTCCAAGCACTACTGGGATCAAAATATTGAGTAATAGAAAATCTTTTGAGACTAAATTTAAATTAGTATTTTTTAAATTAAAAAGTAAAAAAAGGGAAATAATAAAAATTGGAATGTTGTTTTTTATTGGAACAAAAAAATGAATTAAAAAAGAAAAATTACCAAGAAAGAAAAATGTAAGTATAGGGAAAAAAATTGAGATATTTATTCCAAAAATTTTCTTGTGTTTAATATTTTTATCTTTTACAAAAGATAAATAAAAACCTCTTCCAATAAAGTAAATTAAATTATAAAATAATAAGTTTTGAAGTATCAACATTTACTATTTAGGTATATATTGAGCATTTTTGTCTTTCATTTTGACTTTATATTTACATAAAGAGCTCTTGTGTAATCATCATAGTAAAGTAAATTATCATTATTCAAATATTCAGAAGTATCGATCTTGATGTAACCAGCTATATAATCTGTAACTTCACAATTGTATTGTTCATCAATCCGAGTGTATTCTCCATTAATAATCATAAAATTGTTACAAATAATTACTTCCGGATTTTCGTTTATTAACTTGCTGACATTGTTTTGTGGAATTCTTTCTAATTCGATAAGAACGTCAGTAATAAAATATTCAAAGTGATTCATTGGATGAACAATATAAGAATAATTTGGTTTATCTAAATAATGTAAAACTAGTAAGTAATCTAAAGCAAATACTGAATATTCATCTTCAAAGTAAGAATCAATTTCTTTTGATAGTTGATATAAAGGATAGTTATTTAAAACTTCCTTAGTAGAAGATAAATTGTTATATGAAGGAATAAAACTCATAGTTAGAATCGAAAAATTAGCAATAATTACAAATATGGATATTGAATTATATAAATATTGTTTTTTTATTTTGGTAAACAACAATGGTGTGAAGTAAATCAAGTAGAACAAATGATGATAATAATTATGCGATCCAACAAAATAGATTAAGACTGAAGCAAATAAATTTAGAATTAATAGATCACCAAACTCTACTTTAAAAATTTTTATATTTGAATAAATATAACTTGAGACTAAAAAAATTAAAGCAGAATATAAAAACGGATCATAGTCATAAAAACCCCTAAGCCATACTCTAAGTTCATAAAAATTGCTGAGTGATTCCTGTGTGTAACCCAAAGGAATAGTTACATAATTTGCATAATAAACATCAAATAAATCATTTAGAAAATACAAGATTATAAAAATTAAATGCGGTATTGAAAAACTTATTAATAATTTAAAGTAGTTCTTTAGTAAATCTTTTCTATTCTTAAAGATAATAAGAATATAAGGAATTATAAAAATTAAAGTACCTTGATTAATCAGGGTAGATAGAGAAATTAAGAATCCGATATAAACATATTTTAATTTATATCTGTTATTGGATGAATGCAGATAATGTGCCGTTGCAATAAATATTAAACAATAAATCTCAGAAAATTCACTTACATACCATACTTTACTTACCAACAATACAAAAAAGGAAGATGCAATTAAAGCTAGGTTTTTATTTTCTTTTTGATTATCAATTGTTAGAAAAATTATTATTGATAAAACAAATATAACTAAATCATTTGCAACTCTAAATAAAACATAATTATCTTTTACAAAAAAGAGTATTAAATTATAAATGTAAAATAATACAGGTCCTTTAGATTCCCATTGTGTTTCAAGTGGCAGATTACCATTTTGTACATCATAAGTAGCCACAAGATAAGAAGCAACATCCCATGTTACTGTTTCAATATTCAAATATACATTTTGGGTAATTAAAGTTAACAAAAATAAATATATAAAATACAAATACTTTTTTGGATATTTTATAAATTTAATATTGTTTACTACATTTTCTTTATTTTTATTTTGAATAAACAAAATAAATGAAAAGATTACTATTAATGAACCACTCAGGGTTGCTTTCTTTTGGAAATCAATAAAAGAGGTAAAATATACTAAAGTTAACGTAACTAAAGTTAGAAAGTATCTGTTTATTATTTTCACAAAAATATTATAAAGACATAAATAATAAATTATGATATAAACTTATCAAATAAAAAATTATGGATTCAATAGAAGATTTTGGGAAACAATTTAATAGACATCAAGACATATCTGGTGTTTGGGGTTCAAAGAAAATGCTTGAAGACTCTACATTCCCCTTCGATCTAAAAAAGATAAAAGACAAAAAAATTTGTGAAGTAGGAAGTGGTTCCGGAAGGTTCTTAAAGAACTTTATAAATTATGGTCCTCAAAAGATAACTGCAATTGATCCTGCAGATTCGATTTTTATAGCTGAAAAAAACAATAAGAAGAAGAATATTGAATTCCTAAATATTGATGCTACAGAAATGGATATCGAGGATGAGTTTGATTATGTTTTTTCAATAGGGGTTATACACCATATTCCTGATGCACAAAGTGCTGTAAAAAATATATATAAAAGTCTAAAAAATAATGGTGAATTTATTATGTGGGTTTACGGATATGAAAATAATGAAATATATGTAGCTATATTTGATAATTTAAGAAAAATTTTTACAAAATTACCAGATTTTGTTGTAGAAATTTTTTCATTCATACTTACAGTTTTCACATATCCATATACTTATTTGTGCAAGATAATTAAGTTGCCTTTAAGAGATTACTTCTTAAATGTTTTTTCTAATTTCAGTTTTAAACATAAATTTTATGTAATTTTTGATCAATTAAACCCAAGTTACTCAAAATATTATAAAAAACAAGAGGTCATTGATTTGCTTGAGGCAAATAACTTTGAGATTATAAATTTATATCATAGAGACAAATACAGTTGGACGGCAATCTCAAAAAAAAGTTAGATTGATACTTTATTTATTTCTAACCATCGAAACAAAGAATAATATCTCCATAAATGTCTTGAAAAGAGATAATTACTAGATTTATTTTTTTCAAAGTAATTAATCATCATATTGACTTGTTCAATATCATTCCAATTTTTGTTTAAATATTCTTTAGCAATTTTTAGAGGCCAGTCACCAAAATCGTGGGCAAAGCCATGTTTTTGTCGAAAATTATAATTTGGATACTTTCTAGATAATTCACTTTTTAGAAACTTTTTTGTTTGGAAAGCTGAAAAATAGGAATTAAATTTATATTTATTTGAAAATCTTATAATTCGATCATCTAGAAAAATTGGCCTTATCTCTAAAGAATTAAGCATTGAAGACGTATCACTTTTCTTTAATATGTTTGTATACAAATAATTCTGAAAATCTATGACTCTCATATCATCAAGACTATTTCCAATTTTCAAATCTAGTTTTTGAAAATATTTATTATAGAATTGAATTTGTTTTCCAGTATCTAAATAGGGTTGATAATTTTGCCACAAAAGTAACTTAATCAATAAATTTTGATTTTGGCCTGTTTGAAAAATGCTTAATTTATCCAAATTCGACAAATAGTTTTCTTCATTTGACCAAAAATACTTAATGAATATTTTTGCAAAAGGTAAAAAAGCATTTGGTAGTATTTTTGAAATTTTAGCAGCTCTGTACCATTCATAGCCACCAAAGATTTCATCTGCTCCATCACCAGTAATAACTACTTTCGTGTAATTTGATACTTGTTTGGAAAGAAAATAACTTGGAACAATACTTGGATCAGCAATAGGCTCTGGTAATTTGGTAATTATTTCTTCAATAAGTTCTGGATTTTTTGATCTATCAAACATAAAAGTATTTAGATGCAGACCTAGTTCATTTGCAATCTTTTTTGCAAATAGTGACTCGTCATATTTTTTGTCTTCATAACCCAAGGTGTATGTGCTTACATCTCTATTTAGTATTTTCTTTGCATAAGTAGCAATTAGTGTTGAATCTATTCCGCCGCTTAATAGTAGATTTACTGGAACTTCAGCGTTTAATTGATCATTTAGGGTTTCTTTAAAGATATCTTCAAAATTTCCACTAATTTCATTTGATAATTCATAATCATTATTAAAGTATTTCAGTTCTTGTTGGAGATTATCACCGAATTCCAAAAAATGACCTGGATTCAATGACTTTACACCTTCAAATACCAAACTAAATGCATCTAATCCGCCAAGCATCAAATAATTATCAATCGTATCAGGACTTAATTTTTTATCTAAAATTTCTCCATTTAATAGTGGCTTTATTTCAGATGAAAAAAATAATTTATATTTCTTATTAGAGCCATAATAAAGTGGCTTTATTCCATGTTTGTCTCTGCCTAATATTAATTTCTTCCTTTTACTATCATAAAAAGCAAAAGCAAACATACCATTTATTTCTGAAAGCGTGTTTGGATTTTTTTCTTTTAAGAAATTAAATAAATGTCTAGTATCACTTTTCGAATTTAATTTATTCTTTAATTTGTGATTTAAATAATTTAAACCATAAATTTCACCATTGAAAATTAAAGAATTATTTTCTGAATCTGTCATAGGCATATCACCGTCTTCTAGTCCAGTTATACTTAACCGTGAACTACCAAGATGTAAATACATATCCTTATATTCAATAATCGCAGTATCTGATTTATCTGGACCCCTGTGGCTTAAAGAGTTAGTTAAATTATTAATCAAATTTTGATTTTTTTGATCTGCTATAAATCCAATAATTCCGCACATAAAAATAAATTTTAAAAATATACTTAATTTACAGTTTAGAATTTAATTTATGGAAACTAATAAATTATCAATAATTATTCCGGTATTTAATGAAGAAGAAGTTGTTAATGAAATTTTAAATGAAATCTATGACTCTTTTAAAGATGTTGAATCATACGAGATCATTCTTGTAGATGATGGAAGCAAAAATGACGTAAGCGAATTTATAGATGAAAGTTTAAATAAAGACAATTTAATAATTCTTAGAAATGATTTTAATATTGGTCAAACTTCTTCGATAAAAAGAGGTTGTGAAAATAGTGAAGGTAATGTTATTGGCATTATCGACGGTGATGGACAGAATCCTCCATTTGAATTAAAAAAGTTATATGATATTTATATTGAAAATGATTTTGACGCTGTAGTTTCTTTCAGAGAGATAAGGAAAGATAATAGATATAAAAAAATACTTTCTAAAACTGGAAATTTTATTCTTAAATTTTTTACAAAATCTAAATTTAAAGATTTGGGTTCAAGCATAAAAATTATAAACAAACAAGCATTAGAGAGTATAAAACTAGATGGTGAGCTACATAGATTTATAGTCCCAATGTTGGAAAAAAGAAACTATAAGATATCCGAATATCCTACAAGTCATCAATTTAGGAAATATGGAAAATCCAATTATGGCCTGAACAGACTTGTACCAGTATTTGTCGATGGTATATTGTTCTATTTATCAGACGGTTTTACTAAAACAAAAAGATACGCTGTTGGCAAATTGTCATTGTTACTGATTATTTTGTCTGCTTTACTAAATACTCTTGTTATATATCAAAAAGTAGTTAATCAGATTTTTGTTCATAGAAATCCATTATTTGTTTTAGGGATGATTTCATTAATGTTAGGTATATTTATTTTTTCATTGGGTTTGTTTTTTAATGAAAAAGATGAAATTTAGTCTAAAACTTTTTTAATTTTTATATTTTCATCAAAAAGTTTTGATAAATTTTCTTCGTTTGGATTCCAACTATTTATTTTTATAAAGTTTTCTAAAAGATACTTATGGTGAACAACATTTTTTGATTTTATCATTGTCGGATTTAAATGAGATTTAAGAAAATTATTTGTGTAATAAATATTTTTTAAGTTGTTAGAAATTAAAGCTGCCGAGATTGCAAAAGTTCCAACCCCTGAAGTGGCAAGATTTTTAGCAGAAGCAAGTGTTGAAAAATCATCTGATATATTAGAGCTTTGAATTTGAATCTTTGGATTTTTTATTAACTCCTTCAATAGTGGATTGTTTCTTTTTTCTTCAGTTACAACTAATACTGAATTAAATTCATCAATTAATTCGTTGTAAAAAACAAGTGGATTTTGAACATATTGGGGGTACTTATTTTTTTCAAAAATATCACCGCTTCGAAGATGGATTACCAATAAATCGTCTGGTAAGTCTCTTTGCTCAAAATATTTTAAATTTGGCTTTATGTATTTTAAAAATATCTCTTGTATATGGTCTTCAATGTAATCTTGAGTAAGACTTTCCAATGGTTTATCAACTTTTTCAAATTCAGTATCTAGAAATGAATAAAACCTTGATTTCTTTTTGAAAAATCTAAAAATATGATCATTTTTTCGATTTAAAAGTTCGAAAGAATTGTAGTATTCATCAGACTGAACATAAAAATTATAATTATTTTTTTCTGCAAACATTATACCCAGTGAAACTTGTTGAAGGTTATTTCCAAGGCGACCATAAGGTTCGGAGATTGAATAATTTTGAAATGGAATTATTTGATTCATAAAAAATCTAAAAACGTCTTTGATTTTATTAAATCGGTATTTTATTGAATTTGATAATCTATTCAATCTATAAAAACTCTCTTGTTGTTTCTACAAGCTTACCTACAACCTCTTCTTGTATTTTTCTATTAATGTGTGATCCTAGAGGAATATACAAACCATTTTTTCCTAAGTTCTCGGATACATTTAGAGATAAATTAGAGTTATTGCCACTGTAAAAGTTTTGTTTATGAAGCGGCCAAAAAAATGGTCTTGTCTCTATTCCTTTTTCCTCAAGTCGATTTATTACTTTATTTCTAATATTTTCTCTATTTATAGTTACTCCAAAAACCCAGAAATGATTTTTTGAACTTCTAATATCTTTTAAAGGTAATGAAAATAAATCCTTATATTCATTTAAAATTTCCAAATAGTAGCTACCTTGTTTTATTTTGTTAGATATTACTTTTTCTAAGCTATTTAGTTGTGAAATTCCAAGTGCGGATTGCAATCCCCCCAGTCTATAATTCCAATACATATTATCTGAATTAAATCTATTTTCTTTTGTAAAGTCAAGATTTCTTATTTGTCTTGCTTTTTTATCAAGCTCTTCACTATTTACTAAAACCATCCCTCCTTCCCCAGTTGTTATATGTTTATTTGCATAAAAACTTAAAGTAGAAATTTCGCCAAAAGATCCACATTTTTTTTCCTCATCATTTTGACCATGTGCTTCTGCGGCATCTTCGATAAGAAATAAATCGTTTTTATTACAAAAATCCTCAATTTTTTTTCCTTCTGCTGGAAGGCCGTATGTATGGACTAGTATTACTGCTTTAGTTTTAGTAGTATATTTTTCTTCAACATGATCTAATCTCATATTCCACGTACTTTCATCAACATCACAGAAAACAGGGGTTGCTTTTGTTCTTAATATGGCTGATAGTCCTGAAACTATAGTAAATGATGGTATTATTACTTCATCTCCCTCCTTTAAATCAATAAGTTGTAACGCGCAATCCAAAGCGAGGCTTCCGTTTGCAACTGCTACACCATAATTTCTATCAAATCTTTTTGATACTTTTGATTCAAACTCATTAACAATAAGGCTTGTTCCTGAAATGTTTTTTTTATTTATTGCATTAAAAACAGCTAATTTATCTTTAAAGGAAATTCTAGGAGAAAAAACACTTATCAATTTAAAATCTTTTTTTATCTTTCATTGGATCAAAAGGTCCTTGTTTTGCTTCTATAAATTTACTATCTTCAATTACTTCCATTCCATGTCCACCCTCAATTAAACAGATAAGGTCGAATTGATGTAGTCTTACTTTTTCGATTTGTTTTAAGTCTTTGTCAAATATATTAAAATCAACAACTCCCTCAATTAATACAATTAACTCTGTTGTTGTATAGACTTTTCTTTCTTGATTTAAATGAATATGGTTATCAATTATTTCTCCTTTTTTTAAATTAAAAGAAGCTACTTGCATATCCATGTTTTCTTCAGTGGCAAAAAACTTATCTTTTTTGAAATTCTCATTATTAAAAATAACAAAAGCTAAAAGGTTGCCTTTATCATCTAATATTTTTTTCATTTTTTACCTTTTAAAGAAAAAATTGTCTTTATATATGGTAAACCTCTTTTAAAGAGTTGGAAATAATTTGTTCCAGTTTTTGAGACACCATATAACCTTGGAGTACAGATATAACCAACTTCTCTACACTTAACCCCCATATTCCTAGCATTGATTAACAATTTGATGAAATAGTCTCCATAAGATGCTCCAGTAAAAATTTTCTTATCAAAGTAGGTTTTTTTTCCAATTATAAATCCACTTGTTATATCACGTACACCAACATTCAGAAATGAAGAAAGTAAATTGTTAAACAACTTTGAAAGAATAACTGCTAAAACTGAATCTTCCGAATTATAAACATTTCTCATTGATTTAATAAAAGTATCATCCCCCTTAAGACTGACACCTTTATATCCTCCGCCCTTAACAAATCTTGATCCGATAATTATCTCTTCTGGATATTTTTTTATCTCATCAACAAGCAATTTTATATATTTTGCCCCCATGGAACCATCTGCATCAAGCCACATAACATATTCGTATTTTGACTTTTCAATACCTTCTAGAATAGATAGTGGTAGAGAAGGATTTTCCTTTCTGATATACAAAGATACATTTTTATAATTTTTAGAGAAACTTTTCATCACTTCCACAATATCATCAACAGAATTATCATCTACAACTATTATTTCAAAGTCACTTGTGTTTAAATGATTTAATTCAGATATAATGTCTGGAATTAAAATCTCAATGTTTTTTGATTCATTTAATGTAGGCAAAATAATACTAAATTTCATTTTTTTATTACAAGTATTAACAAGAAACCAAAAAAGCCAAAAAATATTTTTTCAAATATAAATTCAATTTTTTTTGCGATTTTTATATTGAAAATTGCAAAAAATACTCCAAAATTTAGAAATTTTTTAATTGAAAATTCTTTTAAATCATTTTCAATTAAAAAGTTTCTAAGCTTTGCAATTGTATATTTTTGTGTGTAATGATTTGTGTATGAGTGTTGACCAAATCTATCAATAAATAAATTTAAAATTTTCATACCGATTGAAAAATTCGGTGTAGTAAAGATTATTTTTCCACCTGGACAAAGCATATTTTTTAAATTTTTAATCAATTTGAGAAACTCATCTTGATCAATAAACTCTATCAACCCGAGAACAGTTATTACATTGAATTTATTCTCATATTGTTGATAGTCAAATTGATCAAGTGTTTTGAAAATATTCTTATTTCCATAAGTTTTATTTGCATAATTTATTTGTTTAATTGCTAAATCAACCCCTACTGAATTTCTGTTTCCATAAAAGTTTATAAAGGTGCCAGGACCGCAAGCGTAATCTAAATGAGAATCTTTTGCTTTGATGAATTCTCCAACCTTTTCAAATGTAATGAAATGCCAAGCTGGCTGAATACCTTTTCTTGAGTTGAAGCCATCTTTGAATATTTTATCATAATAGCCTTCAGATATTTCATCTTCCCAAAACCTTTGCATTATACAGATTATAATTACTCAAACTACATATGACTATAAAACTGAATTAGGAAGATGTTGTTTGTTAATTTGGTTTAAAAAATAAATAATTATTATTTTTTTCCAAAGAAATACGTGATGATTTGTCCCATAAGCAATCAAGTTTTATCCAACATAGATTGTCTTTTGTATCTTTGGGGTAAACACCATAAGTTCCATCAATATTCGTGTATTCATATTCTGGAATATTCACAGAGTAATAACCAAAATTAGAATCAAACATTTTTTGATAAGAGTACAATCTTGGAATTAATGATGTACTAGAAATTAAAACAAAAAATATTAAAATACTAAACCTAGTATTGTTTTCAAACCTATATTCATCTCGGCTATAAACTAAAAAAGAAGTTATAAGTAACCATGTACCAAATCCAAATCTTACATTTGCGCCAGTAAGTAGCCAAGCAATAATTATAAAAAATAAATAAAGAAAAAAATAAATTGAGTTTTTATTTCTTATTTTTTTGAATAGGAATAAAGAAGCTATGAATATGATAATAAGACTAAACAAAAAATTACCAAAAACTTGTTTATTGTGATCTAACTCTAGCCAAACTAAAAACCAATCAGTAAAGCTTGTTTCAAAATTATAAACTCTTGGTATATTTCTACCCCAGCCAGCAATACCTTGAGCACTGTAGTCTTTATACCATGTAGATGCAGTGGGGCAAGTAAACTCGAATGGAAAAACAAAACATCCTGTCGTAATAAAGTTTTTAATGAACCAAGCAATATTTAAAACAATATAAAAGAATAGACTTCTAAAAACTAAATTAATATTAAATTTATTTCTTTTTGAAAAATTATATAAAAAGATTAAATATAGTGGAAAAAAGAATACTCCAAAAAGTTTAAGTTGTATTAAAAATGTCTGTAATATGGTCATAATAATAAACTCTTCTTTACTTAATTTTTTCGTATTAAGAAAATTAAAAAATATTACAACGGAAATAAAAAAAATAACACCAAAGGCAATATCTGGTTTACCAATTGTCTGAATATTAATAAATGTATTATTTCCACCACCAATTCCAAAATTATCTAAAAAAGAAAATAAGATTATTGCAATAGAAGAGTTTCGATAAAAAGTAGATTGCGGATTAATAACATTTATTAATATAAAATTTAACAATATAACGATAAAAGAAATGTTCAAGTAATGTAAATAAATAAAGTTTTCATTTATCCAAAAATAAGATGAAATATATTCATAGATTGAAGACCAACTATACCAAATATTTAAATTACTAAGTCCAAACACTATTTTTGATTCATTTATCCAATATTGATGATTCAAATGATACATTCCCGCATCATAATGAAGCCAAATACCATAAGAACTTATTGATACCAGGATTGGGATAATAAAGAAGCCAAGATGGTTTATTGAAAAGTTAATTTTTCTGAAATCTTTAATCCCATAGATGATCAATATAACGCTAATGAAAAAAATAATTCTAGAAGTATCATTTCCAGATAGAAAAAAATTAAATAAAAAAGTAGAGTTTCCAATAAAAAATATAGAAACTATTGGATAAAAAAACCAAATTGGAAGATCGAAAACTTTTCTAAAATTGAATTTAGTTTTGAACATGTTTTTTGAAATATGAAAAATACCTTTTCCAAACATGAATAAGTATAAATAAAAAGTAGAAAACTCAAGAATGTTCATTAATAATATTATATTTAAAGATGATAAATTTAATAATTTAAAGTCAATATTATTAAAATTATGCCATCAGAAAGCAATAAAGCTCTTCAATTATTTACAAATTTAAAACATTATTTATATTTAGTGAAAATCAATGAGTTGCCTTCAAAAAGCATTTATGATTCTGAGATTTTTAAAGACAACAAAAATAAAGTTGAGTTTAACAATAATTTTATATTATCTTCTAAAAGTAAGTTTTTAATGTCATCAAGAATTAATGAATTTAATTCTATGAAAGATTACTTAAGTTCTTACAACTTAATTTTTTTTAATCATAACAAAAGAGATCAATATATGAAAAAATATTGGATTGATAAAGAGATATACAAGATCTATAGCAAAGCAAAATTTCAACAAATGAAAGCTGATATTTTTAGATATTGTTTTCTGTTTGATAATGGAGGTTACTGGTTGGATATTAAGTCAAGCATATTTTTTAACATCTCTGAATTTGAAGTTACAAAACCTGAAGCTCTCTTATTACTGAGTCCGCACAACTTAGAAGAAAAAGAAATTTCTAAAGAATTATTACCATACACGAAATCACTTAACAATAGAAGGCTTACTAACTGGTTCATTGGAGCAAAAAAGGATTCCCTTTTTATAAATAATTTGATTGAAAATATCGTTAAAGAATCAATAGATTATAAAAATAAAAAATTTTTAGAACCTAAAGAAGCAATACTTAATTTAACTGGTCCTAAACAGCTTACAAGGACTTTTCTTAGTTATGAAAAGAAAGAAAATATTACAGTCGTTGATGAAAATCAATTAAATATTCACCATGAGTCAAAATTTGGAAGAAGGTTTTATTTGTTTGAAAATGTATTTTTTGAACATTATTCAAAATCTAGAAATAAAATTATATTGATTTAATCAAACCAAGTTTTATGAGCAAAAAGAAAAATTTCATACAAAAAATAAAGAGTAGAGATTACTACTTCAGCATAGATTCAACAAAAATTGTTCTACAGAATAGAAAAATTCTGAGTAAATTTAAAGAGTTTTCAAATGAAAAAGTAATAAAAAAATCTGAAGACTTCTATGGTCTTGGTCAAAATATTCAAATTATTAACAAAAAAATGGGTTACAGAATGTCAAATTTGGATTTACTACAACTACTCTCATTATCTTTAAGTGAAAAGGTAATTTATACAGAAATTGGAGTTTCTGTTCTCAAAAATTTTTACTTAATGGCAAATTATCTCGACAATGCTGAACTTTATGCATTTGATAGAAATGAAATATATAAAAATGTTGAAAAGGAATTTACTTCAAAAAAAAGGAATGGCAATGTAGGAATGTACAAGTTCAATAATAATTTAATCACATATTTTAAAGGAGACGTTTACTCCAAAGACGATTGGAAAGAGCTTGCTGGTCTACAAAAAACAAAAACAAATTTAATTTTTTCAGATGCAGATCATAGTTACGAGGGAATTGTTTTTGAATATGATCATTTCTATAAAGAAAATATAGCTGATGAATTTATAATTTATTTTGACGATATAAATTCAAAAACTTTTCCTGGATTGTATAAAGTTACTGAACTGATGAATGAAAATAGAAAAAACAAAATAAACTGTTACACGTTCTTAATTAATGGGTGGATGGGTAAAAATAGAAATCAACATAGAAATGCAATATTAACAAATGTTGACATTGAAAAATTCCTTAAATCAAAATTAACTAAACTAAAAGATTTTAAAAAGATCTATCCATCATAGCATTTTGAGATCCTTGTCTTGAAAGTGCAGGCTCTACCCAAAAAACCCTGAGATCATATTGATTTATAAAATGATTTAACCAGTGGTCAATCATTATATAAATTTTTTCTTGACTGTAATATTCGTCTTTAAGTAGCTGTCTATATCTCAGGTTAAATATATATCCACCTGCGCCTCTAGTCTTTCCACATCGTTTATTTGATGATCTTGAATAGTCTGGAGGCTCAAAATAATCTATTTCATGAATTATTTTTTTTGGATCAAAAAGTCTATCTTCAACTTTTCCATAATCATCTCTAAATGAATCAAAAAAACAGAATCCAAAATCTTGGGGTAGATTTGAAATAACTTTATTTAAACGATTTGCAAAATCTTTTTCTAATATTAAATCATCTTCAATAATTACAATATAAGAATTATCTTCATCTTGACTGATTAATATATCAATATGTTTCATGAATGCTGAGATCATAGATTTTTTTAATTTTCTAAAACCTGGTTTTCTTTTTATGAATTTATCAATATATTTATAATTAAATCTTTTAAGATCAGCTCTGTTTAAATTTTCTTTATTGTATTTTTCGTTAAAAATTAAATTTATTTGATAATTTTTAAACTCATTAATCAAATTTTTCTTTCTATCTGTAAGTTTCGAATAATGAACAACATTGATATTCATTTTTTTAACACCCATTTAATCAAATTTATAATTAATCTTCTTGGATTAAGAAATTTTGTATGAAACTTTAAAGTATTTTTTTCTAACCATATATCTCTCCATTTTTGTGGTCCAGCAAAATGTCGAATTATAACTTTATTATAAGGGACTTTATTTACATAAAAAATACAAGAAGATTCTCCTCTGACTTCAGTTACGTTCCATTTAGTTTCTTTTATTTCAACATGTTCATGAAGCTCTTCAGTTTTATATCTAGTCCATGTATCCACATTTGAATTCCAACCATAATCTTTCATTTTTAAAAATGAATCATCTGAATGTCTTTTTATTCCAAATAAAGAATATAAACTAGCTTGATGTGGTAATTCTTCCCAAAATTTTGAATAGTTGTAAAGTTTTTCATGATAAGAAAATTTTCTAGATAGACTTAAATACCTTTCCTCATCAATCAAATTACTAAAAAGTTTCTTTGTCCAATCATTATTAAAAAGACTATAAAGACCCATATTGTGCGTATTGGATGTATCGATAGCATAAGTGAAAGATTTACCTTTTTTAGGAATAAATTCTTTATTTTTATCAACGATAATTACATCTGCGTCAAATGAAGTAATTAAATCTCCCTCATCTAACTCGTTATTGAGAAGATCATTTATTATAAATGGCTTATTCCAGGTGTAACTATTTCTTATTTTTTTTATTTCGTCTGAATAGTATAAGTATTGATAATTATGCTGCTCACAATACTCTTTAAATCTCGGTTGAACTTTTTCCTCAAAAAAAGACTGTCTCCAATCTGGATAATTTGCAATTGCTAGAAAATACTTTTTCATTTTTTTTAGAATACCTAACTTTTTAATAAATCAAATGATGTATATGAAAATATTCCTTTCAGATATAATTAAATACTAACTCATTATTTATAAATATATGGAAAACTATTTCAAATGAAACTAAAAAATAAAATTAGTAATTTTTTATATAGACTTTTTAGAACTTTAATTTTAAAAATAAGGATCATAATTCCATCTTTATATAGACCAGGTAGCGATCCTTTTATATCTGGAGATACATTTAGAAAATTAGCAAAATTTAAGTATGAAACCCAAAACAATTTTGATCCTAATGATGTTTTAGAGAGAGATATTATATTTGTTGAGACAAATTTGGTTGAAGATTATTTTAAAAATATTCACCATAAAATAAATGAAAAATATATCTTAATTACTCATAATTCAATAGAAAGCTTAAGTAATAAATATATAAGCTTTAATGATAATAAAATAATACACTGGTTTTCAGAAAATCTCGAAATTAAAAATAACGAAAATTTTTCTCCACTACCACTTGGTTTAGAAAATAAAAGGTATCTTAAAAATGGTAGAACAAAATATTTTAATTTAGATATTAAAAAGTATTCAGTAAAAAAACAGTCAACAGTATTATGCAGTTTTGCAACTCAAACTAATAAAATTGAAAGACAAAAAGTTTATGATATTGCCAAAACACTAAATTTTTGTGAAATAAAGTTATTTAAAAAAAGAGATGATTACATTGAACATTTGTCAAGCTACAAATTCAACTTATGTCCTATTGGCGCAGGGTTAGACACTCATAGATTTTGGGAATCACTCCTAGTAGGAACCATTCCAATAGTTAAAAAAAATAACTTAATTGAAAACTTTGCTAACTACAACATACCTATGTTGATTTTAGATGAATGGACAGATTTACAAACATTTGATGTTCAATACCTTAATGAAGTTTATGACAAGCAAATACAGCTTCTCTACAATTCAGATACTTTAATGTTTGATTTTTGGAAAAAATTAATTCTCGAAGTTTAATTTTGATTTATAAGAGATGAATGTACTTTCCTCATAAAAGTTAAAATATTTTTTTTAATTCTTTCATTTCTTTTTCGTCTTTCATGTTTTGTATTATTTTTAAGTAAACTTTTATCATTTTCTTTGAAATTAATATGTTTTTCAGATGAATCAATTTTTTCTTTGTTTAACTCATCAAATAAAGAGTGTACAGATAATAAATATTCTAATTTATCTATTGATGTTTCAATTAGATAGTCTGTGATCAATTGTTTGGTAATATTTTTGTAAGAGTCAACCGAAACAATATGACTTGGTAAAAGTTTTTTGTAGATCATATGTTGCTTAGTTATTGGAATAGATCCTAAATATATTGCTTCCCATAGTCTATGAGTATCTACTCCATTACCCCATGGGCATAATGTAAAATTGCTATGTTTAATTTTTTTTAAATAAGAGGATTTTGAAATATTTGGTTCATCAATGTCGACCCATGTTTTATCCTTAAAAATTTTATATAACTTATTTCTATGAAAGTAGTTTGTGTTTATTCGAAAATTAAGATATATAATTTCTTGTTTATCTATAAAAGATAAGTTTATATTATCAAAAATTTCTTTGGTATTTAAATTCTTTGTAGAAAATGAATCAGCAATTCCTAATGGAATTGGAATTAAATTTTCATTCTTATAATTCACATTTACTCCATACCACTTTGAAATGCAATCAGGTTTTAGATTGAATAATTTTTTATTAATTTTTCGGTCGCTTTGAGATGTAATTAATCTTAAATTCTTAAAATTTTCACAATTTTTTAAATGTAAAAATAAGTCTTCAACGTAATCTACGTGTGAAAAAATAATATCATTTTCATTAAGTTGAAAATTAATTTTTTTATACGTTATTGTTTCATAATTCTTATCTTTTGTTTCTTCCAGCACTTTAATCTCATCAGATTCAGGGTATGTCTCAAAATCTTTTTTTGAGATTTTTTGCGAATATATAAGATTACAATTATCAGCTATATTTTTACTGTTCCATAGATCTTGTTCGTTTTTGATAAAATTCATACTATCTTTAATCATATAGATATATATACAGATATTTTTAAAATAAATTAAGATTTTATGACAAAAAAACTTTTAGTCCTGGCAGGACTACCAAGAGGTGGGGAAGATACGTGGAGTAGTATTTACAAATTTCTTCTAGAAAGACACGATGCTGATTTGGCAATTTGTTGTGAGAAAGGTTTATTAAAAAATACTTCCCTTGTAAAAAAAGCTAATTACATTTGGGATTTTGAACCGTTTGAAGACTGGTCAGAATATTACAAGGAAAATAAGTTAGAAATGGCTTTGCATTACTTATCAAAAGGTAAAAATACAGGTTTAGAAAATTCTGGAATTGCTGTATTTGGACTAAAACATATGATCTTAAAAAACTATATTGATGTACTAGATAAATATGATCAAATTTATTATTCAAGATTAGATCAATTGCATATTGACTATCATCCTGATCTTGATATCAATTACTGCTGGTTTGTAGAAGGTGAGGATTATGGGGGAATTAATGATAGACATTTTGTATTTCCATCTAATTTATCAAAAAAAATCCTTAATGTTTGTGAGTACATTAATTCAGAAAAAGCATTAAGTGAGATACCTGATTTCCCAAATTGTGAAGCAGTTTGGTTAAAATACCTAGAAAACAACAACATTGATAAAAAAATAAAAAGATTCAAGAGAACTCAATTTACTGTTTCTAAAGATGGAGATTTTACTAGATGGAGAATTGCTAGATATAATTTATTTTTATTTAAAAACTTAAAAATTAAATATCCATCAGAATTCTTAGATTCTTCGAAAAATCTAATTAGTAAATACGGATTAGGCTTGAGTTTTAAGAGGGCTCCAATAATATTAATTAATTATTATTTTTTAATTTTGAGATCATTTATGTCTAGATTTTTACCCAGATCATTAAAAAATACTCTCAAGAAATTATTCAATATTTATTAAATTTACTATATTATCGTAAATTATATGTCTTCAACGTCAAATAAAGTAACAATTGTCTTTGTTTCTGGAAGAAAAGACAGGATTAATTCAAAAGAAGAAATGTCTAAAGAGTTTTTTTACTCGTACCACTACTTAAAAGAAAAGATAAAAGATATAGAGATAGTTGAATTCAACCAAAATAAAAGTAAAAAGGGTTTTAATAAAATATTAAAGATTCTAGATAAAATTTTAAGAAAAATTACAAAGCTACCATTTTTTATGAGTGAAATAATTAGTAAGAAAAATTATCAGATTTTTAAAGACTCTTCTCACCTTATATTATCAAACGATCGAATAGCATGCTCCATACTTCCAATAGTGTATATGCTAAGAAAAAAAGGGATACGCATAAATATCACTTTTTTTGCTCTTGGAATTTTTAATGAAAATACTAAAAATAGATTCATTCTTTTTTTAAAAAGAAAATTTTTGAACATGATTGTATCTCTTGTTGATAACATCGTATTTTTAGGTGAAGGAGAATATGAGCATGCTTCAGAAAAGTTTCAAAAATTAAATTCAAAATTTGTATTTTTTCCATTTTGCGTCGACTACAAATTTTGGAAAACAGAAAAAGTCGATTTTAAATTAAAGAAAGGAATACTTTTTGTAGGTAATGATGGTAAAAGAGATTTCATGAAACTTTTAGATATTGCAAAGGCTTTTCCGGAAATAAATTTTACAGTTGTTACGTCAATGATAAAAAAAGAGGAGATCAAAACTAAAAATATAAGATTAATTGAAGGCCACTGGAATTTTAATATTTTATCAGATGGTGATTTAAAGAAACTGTACAATGAAGCAAGGCTAACAATAATTCCTCTTCATGAAAGCTTGCAGCCGTCTGGTCAAAGTGTAGCACTACAATCAATGTCTGTAGGAACTCCTGTGGTGATATCAAAAACAGAAGGTTTTTGGGATAAGTCTAAATTTAAAAATGAGAAAAATATTTATCTTTTAGAAAATAATCAACTTAGTAATTGGATTGAGTCAATAAAGAAGATATATTTTAACGAAAATAGTTTAGAGAATGTATCTTTAGAAGGTACCGGTACTATAAAAGAGCATTTTGATATTGATATATTTAATAAAAATATCGAAAAATTAATTGGATTGAACTAAAAATGAAAATATCTATTTCAACTACTATGACCAATCCTGAAGATAGAAAAGATCCCTGGAAAGAAGCTTTGGCTTGCTATGAAGATTTTGCCGATGAGGTAGTTATCGTCGGTGAAGACTGGCCTGAAGAATTTAGTTGGGACTACATTGGACAACAGTTCCATAAAGGATTTGAAAAATCTACAGGTGATTGGGTTTTAAGAATGGACTTAGATTATTTTATTCATGAAAGTGATTTTGACTATTTACATAACCTATTAATTGATAACTCAGATGAACCAGCAATTGCATTTCCTAGACATCAGTATTTTACTTATGACCGATACCAATTAATATCTTACGTTTGTATTGCTGTAAATAAAAAGAAATTTCCGAATATAAAACTTAATGGTGGAGGTGATTTATGTCTTCCTACACTAAATGGTGTACTTATAGAACCTAAAAAAATGCCGATATCAAAGGCTCCAATTTGGAATTACGAAATGATGTTTAAAACTAAAGAAATAATTTTTAATGACCGCATAAGATATGCAAGAGCTTGGTTTGATTACTTTGGTGAGTGGGGTGTTTTTGGAGGAGGCACAAAAGAAGAAGCTTACGATGCCTGGTATGAGATGATAAAAAATAGATACAAAAAACACGTAAAAAAATCAAAACTAGAAGATCATCCTAAATATATAATTGAAAAACTAGAAGACCTTGATAAAACACAATTTGGTTACGACTGTTTTGGATATAAAAATTTAGTGAAATTTGATAAAAAAGAAATAATCAAAAATAAATTTTATAATCTGAATAAAATGTGATTAAAAATGGAAAAATTAAAATCTATTGAAAATATTTTTAGAAATGGGACTTGGTACCATTCGGTTGAATACAATAATATCAAATCAAAAGGGACGTTTGACTATACACAAATAATTAAAGACTTAAATTTTCCATCTATGAAAAACATGGATGTTCTTGATGTTGGTTGTTCTGATGGTTTTTTTTCAAAATATTTTCTTGAAGAATTAGATGCAAATCATGTTTTAGGAATTGATATTAATAATTATGACGGATCAATTGCGTTTGATGTACTTTCATCATTTGAAAAGGAATATGAAGAAAAATATAAATCTCATAATGACTTTGATAAATTAAAGGAAGATTACGAAATTCTTGGATTAAACAATTCAAATAAATTCTTACTTTTAAAAAATTTATTCAATCTAAATATGGATTATAAAAATGCTTCTATTTATGATATGAAAAATTTAGAAAATAGAGACGTAACATTTTGTGGATCATTACTTGAACACTTACGTGATCCAATATCTGCAATAGAACAACTTTATTTTAAAACTAATAACTTTTGTATTATTGATGTTTCGAATACTTTTAAAAGTTCTGTATTGTTTCCAAAACCATATCTTAAATATACGGGAGCAGGTGGTAATTTTTATAACTATTCTGATGAAGCAATTAAATTAATGATGAAAGCTGTAGGTTTTAAAAACATCAAAACACTGAAAAATTATAGAATAAATATTGAAAAGTATAATTACAAAATTCGTCACACTTTGTTTATAGGTTATAAATAATTAAGGCTTTAAAGTTTTAAAATTAAAATCATTATTTTCTAATATCTGAAGGATCATTGATAGTGCCCATAAAAATAGTACCGTACCATGGATATCCGGTTCATTTTTCCCATGAGAAATTTTTATACCGTAGTAATGAGTTTGACTTTTATTTTTAAAGTAAGAAAAACCTCCCGTTTCTGAAAAATAATGCTGTTCTATCTTTTCTAAAATGTCACCTAAAAAATTGATTATTTTTTTATCTTTATAACCGAGCTGATTCGTGCACATATATAAGACATAAATAATATCAACAACGTCGCAGCCCTCATTATTAATATCAGAATTAAGACATGTTTCGATTAGTTTTTGTGGATAATGAATCTCTTGACCTATCCAATCTAGCCCTGAAATTACTTTCATTGCTCCGTTAATTAATTCATTTTTTGATGTTCCAGAGCCTGAATAGTATAGACCATCAGATGAATTTACAATTTTTTTTGAGAATTCTATGAGAGTATTTACATCTTCATTTTGTTCCTTCTCAATTGATGAAAAAACACATAATGAAGCAAATTGTGCACCAGCATTCCAAGGAAGATTCCAATTTAAGGATTCTAAATAATTATTTATTTCATACTTATTCTTGGGATAGTCAATATAATTTTTAACTGGTTTTTCCCCAATTTGATATAAAGTTGAAATTGCTTGTTTAGTCTCTGCCTTTATATAATTAGTCAATTTAGTTTGTGAAGTTTCATAGGATTTAATTTTTGACAAGTTAATAATTTTTTTAATTTGATCTTTAGTAAATTTATCAACTTCAAATTTTCTAGAATAATAAAGATAGTTATTGTCTATAAATGAATTGTCAGGAAAACCTTTAATATTGTTCTGATAAGAATTTAAATAACTTGTCCAATTCTTTAAATCGTAATTTTCTAGTTGATTAAGGATAAAAATAATTTTTAAAGCAAAGCAACTAAAGCCTAATTTTATTTTTTCTCCTTGTTCTGTAACACTCTCTAAAACTGGAAAATACTCAGGATCTTCACTTGAAGATTTCAAACTTTCCAGATAACTTATCGTTTTCTCATCAATATTTTTTATCCATTCAAGATTCATAGGGTATTATTTCTATACAATCCAATTAGCCGATAGTCACTAAAGTCAATTAACTTAAAGTTGTTTTCTGTAAGAAAATTATTTACGTCCACAATGGTTGTTTTTTGTTCAATTCCTCTTTCATCACCAAAATCAACACTAATGTATTCTATATTTTTAAGCAGACTTGTAGCACCCATTAAAACTTCTGGCTCATTACCTTCAGCATCAATTTTGAAAAGCTTAATTTTTTCATTAATCTCCATATCGTCCATTTTTTTTACTTGAACATCTACAAATTCATTTGTTCCAAAGTCTATTAATGAAGAATTTCCTCCTTCATTATCTAGGTAAAATTTGGTTATCTTAGTTTCATTATTTAAAGCAATATTAAATAATTCGGAATTATCAGATTTAATATTTTTTTTAAGGCAATTATAAGTTTCCCTATCAGGCTCAAAGCCAATATATTTAATATTTAGATCTTTGTATTTAAAAGCAAAAAATAACTCACCAACATTCGCTCCACAATCAATTATCACATCATCGGTTTGAAAATTTATTGAATTTAAACAATAAGAATTAAATAATGTTAAAAGTTGTAATGGATAATTATCAACATACCTTATAACCCTTTTGTTTGGATAAAATATTTTTAAATCATCTTTACTGTAACAGTAAAAATTTTCCTCAAAATATAATTTGCCACCTTCAGGGAAGAGAAAATTAATTAATCTACAAAACAATGATTTATTTGTTTTATTTATAACCACTCCGACTAATTTACCTTTTATGATGAAGTAAATTTTTTGCATTAACGAGAATGTTTCTACATTTTTACTTTTGAACATGAAAGGTGGAATGTTAATTAGATGTGGCATTAAATTTTTCACGACAACAGTATAATCTTAAAGGATATAAAAGTAATTACATGAATTAAAGATGAGGAAATTTTGTTAAATCTAGTATATGCAATCGATGATAATTACAATATTCAAACAGCAATCTCTATAAAAAGCTTTGCCGAAAATACTAATACTAAAATAAACATTTATATTTTACATAAAAACAAAAAGTCTTTTAAGACATATTATGATTTATTAATTCAAGAACAAAACATACAACAAATATACTTATTTGAATTTGACAATGAGGGTTTAAATTTTCCGAGGATTGAAGGTACTCATATTTCCGAAGCTACTTACTACAGACTTTACTTAAACAAATATTTACCTAAAGATTTAAAAGAAATAATTTATATAGATGGTGATGTAATGTTAATTAAAAATATTGATAATGAAATTAGTTCCTTATTTGAAAGACTAAAAAAATCTAATTTTACAATCGCTGCTAAAACTGATGAATTCAGATCTGAAAATCAAGATATACCTTGGGATGAGATTGGAATGAAAAATAATAAATACTTTAATGCTGGTGTTCTATTTATAGATTATAGGAAATGGATAGATAATAAAGTGTCTGAAAATTTGCAAGATAGATTATTTGAAATTAAAGATGAATTATTTTTTTGGGACCAGGATGTACTTAATTCCTATTTTGATGGGAAGTATTTTGAACTACAAAATTCTTATAATTTTCGAGTTGGGCTTGATAGTAAACACAGCATAAGTGACATACGTAAAAATGCATTTTTAATACATTACCAAGGAAGCTGGAAGCCTTGGTCAGTTAGAGGATGCTACGAGAAAAATTCTATTTTTTATCAAAGAATTTATAAAAAATTGAATTTAGGTAATTATCATCTTGAACATAGTTGGAGAATAGGGAGTTTAATTACTTTTTTAGCTGGTATATTTAAATTTAAGTTTATGAATTTAGATTATCCTTATTTGTTTGCAAAAGAATTTTTAATAAGCCTTTCATCAAATAGGAATTAAGAAACTGTAAAATTGTCTTGAAATGAAAGTTTTAATTTTTGGAAGTGCTGGGTTAGTTGGTAAATCTCTGGTAGCTAATCTAAATAAATCAAAAAAAGTTTCTGAAGTTATTGGTTCAACAAGAGACGACACTAATCTACTTAATCTTAATGAGACCAAAGAAAAAATAATTACTTCAAAACCAAACGTAGTTATTATTGCCGCAGCAAAAGTAGGGGGGATATACGCAAACGACACATATCGAACAGATTTTATTTTAGAAAATTTAAAAATAAATATGAATATTTTAGAATCATGTAAGGGTGATTCAAATATTGAAATAATTAATTTAGGTAGTAGTTGCATTTATCCATTAAATGCTCCAAATCCAATAAATGAAAATGATTTTATGAATGGTAGACTTGAGCCAACTAATTCACCTTATGCCATGGCAAAATTAACTGCTATAGAAATAGGGAGATCCATTAACAAAGAGTTTGGTAACAGAATACTAAATATTATGCCTACAAATTTGTATGGCCCAGATGATAATTTTCACATTGAAAACTCTCATGTTATACCTGGTTTAATTCATAGAATGTTTATTGCTAAAAAAAATAATGATAAAGAATTTAAAATCTGGGGAACGGGAAAACCACTTAGAGAATTTCTTTATGTAGATGACCTTTCAACATTTATAGAATCAGCAATTGGTGAAGATATGAAGTATGACTTATATAATGTTGGTAGTGGAGAAGAAATCTCTATATTTGATTTAGCCAAAAAAATTCAAAAAATTATCTCTTATGAAGGAATAATTACAACTGATAATAATAAACCTGATGGGAACCCAAGAAAATTTCTTGATTCATCAAGAGCACTTAAAACTGGGTGGAGACCAACTGTAAATTTAGATTTAGGTCTTTCCAAAACTTATGAATGGTTTTTAGAAAATCAGAATAATAATATTAGGATTTAATTATTGGATTTTCCCAAGTAGGATCAATCAGACCTTCTTCGAATAAGACTTTTTCTTTATTTGCAAGCACTATGTCACTTTCAACCATAAGTTCTACTAGCTTTGATAATTCAGTTTTCGGTTCCCAACCAATTTGTGTTTTTATTTTTGAGTAATCTCCAAGTAAATATTCAACTTCATTTGGTCTTAAATATCTTTCTGAGGTTTGAACATATTCTTCCCAATCCAAATTGACATATTGAAAAGCTAACTTTGCAAAATCTTTTACAGAATATGTTTTATTTGTTGCCAAAACCCAATCATCAGGTTTTTCATACTGCATCATTTTCCAAATACCTTCAACATAGTCACCAGCAAATCCCCAATCTCTAGACGCATCAAGATTTCCAAGGGTTAGTTTTGATTGAAGCCCTAAAGATATTCTTCCTACAGCTCTTGTTATTTTTCTTGTAACAAAAGTTTCTCCTCTTAAAGGTGATTCATGATTAAATAAAATTCCATTTACACAAAATAAATCATATGATTCTCTGTAAAGTTTTGTAATATTGTGTGCAAAAACTTTTCCTGCCGCATAGGGACTTTTTGGATTGAATTTCGATTCTTCTGTCAATGCTTTCTTTTCATCTCCACCATACATTTCTGATGATGATGCCTGATAAAACTTTATTTCTTTGTTGCTGTTTTTAACTGACTCTAACAATGATAGAGGTCCATTAGTGCTTGTTAATGTTGTATACAGGGGATTTTTAAATGATACCGAAACATGAGATTGAGCAGCAAGATTATAAATTTCATCAGGATTAATTAAGTTTATAAGTACATTAAGTGAGGATGAGTCCAATAAATCTGAATAATGAAGGTTAAATTGTTTGTCTGCACCATATTTACTAATTAACGGGTCTATTCTGTCGGTATTTATACTTGAGGATCTTCTTATTGTTCCATGTACTTCATAATCATTTTCTAATAATAGTTTTGAAAGATAATATCCATCCTGTCCAGTTACACCAGTAATAAAAGCTTTTTTCATTTTTTAACTCCTACATTCATATTAAGGAAATAGTAAAGAAAAGAATAATAAATTAAAGGAAACTGAACGCCTTCCATGGTTACATCTAAGCTTGATACGAGAATACATGGAATAATAAAATTTAATATTTCATAATTTCCGTTTTTCTTAACCCAATACTTTATAAGACTAAAGTGAAGTAAAACAAAAAGAATTAATTGTCCAATACCACCCCTAGCAAAAATATTTACAAAATAATTATGAACATGTTCATTCATACCATCTCTTCCTAACCTCCCAGGTGCAGACGGATCAGTCATTTGGGGGAATATTTCTTTATATCCATAACCAGTAAGCACTTTCCCCTCCTCAATCACTCCATATATAACATCCTGCCAAATATCTAATCTCCAATTGGTGGTTGAGTCAGTTGATTCAAGCCTTCCATAGTGCCAATAGAATGAGAAAAATACTCTAACTGTATCTTTTTTATTTTCAAACTCTCTAAGGGAATTAATAAGGCCAGCAGGATTTGAGTTTTCACTCAAATAATCAATAAATTCATCTCCTAAATTTAGACCTTTTTTATTTTCAAAATCTATTCTCGATGTTGAAAATATTAAAACAATTAAACCAATAAATAAATATATTAAAAACTTCTTCCAATTATTTTTAATATAATTTTTATTTGTGTAAATTTCTAAAATAAAAAATAACAGTATTCCTAAAAAGGAACCCCTACTAGCAGCAAGCAATAAGGGTGCCAATAAAGCAGAAGATATAATTAAATAAATTACTCTGTTGTCTTTATTTTTTAATATGTATCTTGTCATAAAATTTACTACAATATATCCGAGAAAAATATCAGAGGGCTTAAGAAACTGAAATTTATCTGCATTCTCTTTGAGAAATTTCATAATAAAATTTGGATAATTTCCAGTAGACATAATATAAGTAAAAAAAGGAATAACTAAAAAAAGCATAAGTGGATTAATAAATTCAACTCTAAAGTTAAATATAGATATAATTCCTAAGACGAAAAAGCCCAGAGACCATATATATGAACTTATTCTAAAAGTATAAGTATCTGAAAAACTAGATTGACTAATTAAAGCAATGACCAAGAAGGATAAGATAATCAGCTTATACAACAATAGATATTCTGTATTATCAAAAAATCTTAAAAAATATTTTTTTGGAGTAAAAAGTATGATTACAGAAACAAGAAGTCCAAAAAGTATAGTTAGCTCACCTATCCTATATTGAAATATACTAAGGCCAACAACTGGTCTTCCAAATAGTAATGTAAAAAAAACAAAAGAAAGAAACAAAAACTTTATAAGAAATAGTGTAAGATTAAAAAGTTTATTAGTTTTGAAGTCCATCTCATTATCTTTTAAATAATCTGCAATATTCATATTTTTTTACGCCTAAGTTTATATATTTTTTCATCAAGAAAGCTTGATTTATATTTTTTTCTTATTTTAAGGTAATCTTCTTTTTTACTAATCATTGTTTCAAATAATTTTTCAAATTCTTCACTCATAATTTCAGAGTTATATGGATAATTTTTCATATTATTTTGATAGGTTTTATAGTTTCTTATAATTTCATCTAATTTATCAGTAAAATTTTGCTTATTAAAAGAAAGCCCAAATCCATCACAATATTCTGGAATTCCTCCACTTTTAACAAACATTATTGGGAGACCGCATTGAGCAGCTTCTATGTGATGGTTCCCTGATGGTTCATTAATCGATGCTGTGATATATAAATGGTTATTTTTAATACTATTTGACAATACTTCGCCACTTTGGGGTTTTATTACTTTACTGTTTTTAAAAGAAAAGTTTTTTGGAAGATTACCTATATAAGTAAATTCAAATAAATTACTATATTTTACTTCATCAAGCAATTGATCAATGTATTCGTAAATATCAAATCCTTTATTCCAGTTAGCTCCCCAATGGTGCGTTACAATCTTTAACTTTTCGTTTCCATTCCAAGGTTTAAAATTATTAGAATTAAAAATTTCTTTATCAGCTCCAGACATAATTACATCAAAGTAATTTGATTTAATTCCTTGAGAAATATACAAATCTTGTATCCATTTACTAACGAATACTGTGAAATCAGATATTTGATTTGCATAGATAATATATTTGTTTACATGCTTTGTTTGTTTTCTTTCATCACACTCATTAATTCGATGCACGACTAAACAGTCTTTCTTAACGTATTTAAGATAGTTTTCAATATCATGCTGAGTAAATGCGGATGATTCTGATGTTTTTCTTGGCTCAGTTAGTAGAATTATATCTAAATTATCATGAGATAAATCAAAATAAACTTTATGGTTTTTTCTTTTTAAATAATTTGATAAATTTTTAGCAAAAAGGTTTCCTCCACCCCATGGTCCATCCTTGATTTTTGTTCCTATCGCTATTTTCATACTATTTGTGAAAACATCTCATTAAATTTATCAAAACCTTTTGGTATTAAATAATTCTGTACGTTAGAAAATGCATAATTAATGTTTGGTCTTGCATTAAGCGGATTATCGAGATCGATAATTGATTCTTCGCTTAATATTTGCTTGGCAATTCCAACATCGGTTGAGATAATAGGTGTTTTAGTTATTCCAGCTTCAAGAATGGCCTGTGGTCCCCCTTCGTAACGTGAAGTCACTAAATAAAGATCTAGTAAATTATAAAGTTCGTTAAGTTGCTCAAAACTAATCATTTCAAAATAATGATATTTTATATTTCGTTTGGATAATTCATTTATTACATAATTTCTTCTTTTACCAGTTAAAACTACCTCGAGATTTTTTTCTTTATTAATTAATTTATCTATATGATTAATAAATAAATCTGGACCTTTTGATAACTTTGGCGAAATAAGGTCTTTGCCTTCGGTATCTCTTTGAAACGACCCAACTAAATATGCATCATTGTTCAATTCATATTTTTTCCTTAAAACTTGTTTATTAGAGATCTCAAAAAAAATTTCATTGTTTAGCCAGAAAGGTATTGTAAAAATTTTCTTAGTAGTTAATTTTTTTATCTGTTTTTCAGTATTTAATGATATTGCATGATAGTAATCAACAAATTTGTCTCTTTCTAAAAATTCTTTTTTTTCCTTTTTGTCGAATTTTTGCTCATCAATATGATGTATAGTACAAATTACAATCTTTTTTGAAAGTTTTGATTTTGAAATCTTTCTCCAAGTCCATGGAGCCATAAGCCAAATAACTTTCACATTATTTGAGATAGTCAAAGGAATGCTGTAATTATTATATTTTTTCCATTCATCTCTAAACCTGTCAACTACCCAATTTTCACCCGCCTTATTTATGTAAATTGATTTATTAGAGTTTGGTTCAAATTCCATTTGGTAAGATTCCTTTTCTGACACATTTCGCAAAATAAGCTTGCTCTTTTTTTTTGTTTGACGAAATATTATTTTTCATATTCAAGTTGTAAAGGACTCTCTTTAAGATTTTTATTTTATATCCCTTATTTATTAAATCAGTAATTAACTTGTAATCTTGTGCATACATAAAATTTTCATCATAGCCATTTAAGCTTTTGATAACTTCCCGTTTGATTAGCAACGTACCGTGAATATATGGATTTTTAAATTTTAAAATTAATTTTTTTGGTAGATAATAACTCATGCTCGGAATAACAGAGTTGTTATCATTTCTTTTAGCTCTCGAAGTTATTGCATCTAGGTTTTTTTTATATAAATAATCTATTTGATATTGTAATCGTTTTGGATTACTTATATCATCGGCATCTTGTCTGGCAACTAATTCAGATGTTGTATTGTTGATAAGTGTATTTAAAGATTTTGTTAGCCCTAAGTTGGAGTCATTTTTAGAAATAATTAATCTTGAATCTTTTTTTGATAATTCATTTAGAATTTCATATGTTCTGTCTTCTGAGCAATCATCTGTTATGTAGAATTCAAAATTTCTATAAGTTTGATTCAGTACACTCTCAACAGATGACTTAACTGTATCTTCATTGTTATAGCAGCTCATTATTACTGCAACTTTAGGATTATTCATTTATGATTTCACTAAACATTCTTTCTAATTTATTTTTGTTTAACTTATCTTCAATAAACTGCTTATTATTTTTTCCTTCAATTTTTAAAAGTTCATAATCATTAATTAAATTAATTGTATCTGATAAGTTATTAATTCGATTGTTATCATTGCTGAAAGATAATTGAGAATTTTCAGGAAAAAATTCTTTTATTCCGCCAGCTTTTGGAAAAATTGAAGGGATTCCAAAAAATGAAGCTTCGCAAAATATAGTGGGTTGTCCTTCAAATAATTTAGTTGCTGAAACTACACATCTTGACTGCCTTATAAGATCTATTGTCTCTTGATTAGATAATTCCCCAATGTATTCAATATTTTTTGAAGCTTCTATTCTTTTTTTTAGATTTTTAACTTCCGGTCCATTTCCAACAATAAGTAACTTAGTATTTTGGATTTTCGAATTTTCCCACGATGTTATTAGATCAAAAATACCTTTTTCTCTTGATATTCTTCCAGCATAAATAATAAAATCACTTTTTTTATTATTTTCGATTTCAATTTTTTCAGATCTAATATTTAAATAATTAGGGAATATTTTTATACGATTCTTTGAAATTCCAAGATTTGATAAAAATCTAGCATGAAAATCTGTAAGAACTAATATTTTGATTTTATTGTTTTTTAAAATATTAAAGAATCTTTTCCCATAAATAATTACAAAAAATGACTTAATAAATGAATCACTAAAATATTTATTAAAAATTCCAACTGATCTTTTATCCATCCCACATGCTCTACAAAAAGTGTTACCATTTAAATGCTTTGAAGAAAGAAATGATCGCGTACAAAAATATCTCATATTATGAATTTTTATCAATAGATTATTTTCAGATTTGTTTAGTTTATTAAAAATTCCTAATGAAATTTTATACCAAGTGTTATGAAAATATATTATGCCTGGTTTAAATTTTTTTATTTTATTTTGGGTTATTCTATTTGCATTTTTATTGTTTAAAGTTGTTAAGTTGTAAAGATCAATTAAATTAAATCGTTGATTACTGAATACAGCATTATCGGTGTTGTAACTTTCTGATAAGAATTCATATTCATTCTCAAAAGAGATATCTTCTCCGCCACGATACTTATAAAGATTATGAATAAAGAAAAGCCTCTTTTTTTCCATAAATTAAGATTAACTTATTTGATATCATTAATTGGTTAAAATATGTTTTGTGAACATAACTTTAATTTTTACGTTTGATGTTTCATTAAAAATTTGGAAAGAATCGGGATTATTATCTAGAGAAGTTTTGTATTACAAAAAACTCGTTGAACAAGACAAAGTAAACGTAAATTTCCTTACATTTGGAGATGTTGATGATGAGACATTTATTGAGGATGATCTTATTAATGTTATTCCAGTTTATAGCAAGATAAGATATTCAAAATCTAAATTAATCAGATTTGTAAAATCTTTATTTATACCATTTGTATTTAGAAATGAACTACAACACTCCGATTTATTTAAGACAAATCAAATGCTTGGATCATGGGTGGGAATTATCGCAAAAATATATTTCAAAAAACCATTGATCGTTAGAACAGGTTACGATTTATTAAAATTCAAAAAAAATGAAAAGAAGAACTCTTTTATAATTTTTGGAGCCTATCTAATAACAAAACTTTCATTAATTTTTTGTAATTTATACTTTGTATCAAACTATGAAGACTTTCTAAGATTGAGAAAAAATTTTAAATTTAATCAAAATAAACTAAAAATAATACCTAATTGGATAGAACCAGTTGAAAAAATAAGCTACTTAACTCGTCATGAGGATAGATTATTGATGGTTGGTAGATTAGAAAGTCAAAAAAATTTCATCGAATTTATTAAAACTATTAAAAATGAATCGCTTGAAATAGATATTTATGGAGATGGAAGTTTAAAAGATAAAATTATTGAAGTTTCTAAAAGTGAGAATGTTAAAGTAAATCTACTTGGAACAATTTCTAATGAAAAATTATTAGATATATATCCTAAATATAAATTATTTGTTTCATCATCCTTATATGAAGGAAATCCAAAAACAATACTGGAAGCAATGGCTTCTGGGTGCTTAGTTTATCTTTCAAGAAGTACAAGTAATCTGAGTTTTCTAGAAAATAATGTAAATTGTGTTTTTCATGATTCTAAAAACAATGTGGGTGAAGAAATAAGCAATATTCTTTTTGAATTTAAAAACTATGAAAGCATTGCTTTAAATGGGTATAAAGAAATAAAAGAAAAAAACAGTCTTGAAGTTATAAAAAATTATGAATTAGACCTGCTTAAGAAGCTGTAAAATTCTTTTTTCATCCTCTATCTCAATTTTTAAATGATAATCATAACTTTTAAATTCTTGTGGTGAATGTGTTGCATTTATTATTGTTAAGTTTTCCTTATCAAGGATTTCAAAAATTAGTTTTTTGGTGTCTTGATCTAAATTTGAAGTTGACTCATCAAGGAGTAAAACTTCTGCATCTGATAAAAGTGATCTTATAAACGAAATTTTCTGCATCTGACCAGAGGATAATGATTTATTTGAAATTTCTTTTTCTAAATCAAAATTCTCCTCTTCATTAAACAACTTAAATTTTCTTGCTAATGCCAACAACTTTTTATCTTCTACCTTTTCGTCTAATCCATAAGATAGGTTTTCTCTTAAATTTGAATTTATTATTAATGGTGTTACTCCTACATACCCAAGTTTTTTAGAATTTACTTTCACAGTTCCATTTTGTGGATAGAAAATACCAGAAATTAATCCTAGTATTGTACTTTTCCCAGAACCATTTGGGCCTGTGATGATTGTATGTTTTCCCTTTGTAATATCAAAGCTCAGTCCTTCAAATATGTCAATATCACTATTGAAGTATTTAAAGTTTACGTTATCAAATTTAACGGCTACATCTGTGTCTATTTCATCAGTTAAAATATAGTTATTTTTATAAATGTTTTCTTGATTATTCTGAATTTTATAAAACTCTTTAAAATGTACATTAGTGTTTGAGACCATCATTATTTGTTTATTAAAATTACTTAATTCTTGAAATAGTCTTATTAATATTCCTATAAATTCAAGGGTTAGTAATTCTGCGAAATTGAAAAAGATCAATAATATTGACATAAGAAAATAGGTAGTAAAGTTTGGAAAATTTGCATTTACGTTACCAACTTTTTGATTATTTATAACTGCTTTTAATGTTTTATCTAATTCGTTTTCAAATCTTGAAACTTCTAAATCAATTTTGTTAAATATTTTAATTAAAAACATATTATCTAAAACTCGTTGAATATAAGTAGATGCTTCTTTAGATACTACATAATTTTCGTGAGCATACTTTCTACCAATATCAGTAAAGTATTTTGTTGGAAAAGCAAATACAACAGCACCAATCAAAAATACAATTACGGCTTTGAAGTCGGTGTAAATCAAAAATGAAGCATAAAGCAAAATTTGTAACACGCTATTTAATAATGTGGATAAGCTTCCATAGAAATTTGCAATATGAACACTAAGAGTATTGATATAAAAATAGGCATCAGATATCGAATAATTACCTTTATCAAATGCTTCTTTAAGAAGATAGATTCTAAGATTTTTATCAACTTCGGCTTGTAATTGTAAAATTATAACTTTTTGTAAGTATTGGACAAGAAATCTCACGATTATTACTAGAGGTAGAATTCTTGTATTTTCCATCAAAAAAGATATTAAAAAATTATCGTTGTTATCTTCATTAGTAAACAAATTGGCAATGACGATGATTATTGCAATATCTAAGACCACTGTGAGATTTGATAAAACTACTGAATAAAAAACCCTAATTTTTTTTCTACTAGTACCAGTTACTTTAGAAATTAGAATTATGTCTTTGAGAAATTTTGTATATTTTTTCATTTAATTTTTAAACAATACTTCAGTTATTCTATACAAGATTAATTATTATTTTTAATCTTAAAATAATCTAAAATCGTTCCAAATATAATTAACTGAATACCGCCTATGAATAATAAATAAATTATATCGTTCGTGATTATTACACTTGAAATCCCAGTTAGCCACATGTAAATATCATAAATAAATAAACCGAGACCAAAAACGACCATGAGCATGCCTGGAATAATAAGCAATCTATTTGTTAGATGGTGAAGAGTTAATATAATCAAACTAGATAAAACTATAAGAGGATACTTAATCCCAATAAATGATTTTCCACTATCTCTTACGTTTAAACTTACTGGAACTTCTGAAATTCTTAAATTTCTAAATGATGAATCAACTAAGATTTGTTGTGCAGCATTATAAGATCCAAATATTTTGTAATTTTGTAAGTACTTTTTTCCTACATAAATAAATCCATTTGTTGGGTCTTTAATTTTTATTGAGTAAAGTTTCAAAATCATTGAAAAAAATCTACTTCCTATTTTTCTAAATATAGGCATAGGATATTTAGTTTCTGATAAAAATCGGTTTCCATAAATTACATCTGAATTTTTAATAATTAATTGTTCAAGAAATATATCTATTTCTTTGATTTTCATTTGACCATCCCCATCAAGCTTAATTAAACCATCTAAATCTTTACTGATTGCTTCATTAAATAATCTCTTGATGCTGTAGCCAAGTCCTTTATTTTCCTGACCATCAATAACAGTAAAGGACTTTTCTTTATCTAATATCTGTAGTGAATTATCTTCCGAACCATCATTGTAAAATATTATTTCAAATTCATATTCTTTTTTGTATTTTGAATTTTGAATATATAATTTAATATCATCTATCAAATTACTTAAATTATTTTCTTCATTATAAATAGGTATACATATGCCTATTATTTTTTTTACCATGTCAAATAAACAATTTTTTATCTAATATATGAATATTAAATGGCTTATTCAAGAATTAAAGAAAATATATTTAAAATAATTAAATATCAGCTCAATTCATTGTTGAGTGTATCAATCAAAACCCTGTCTATTTTGGTCTTTTCTGACTATCTAGATTTAAATTATTCAATTGTATTTTGGACTACATTTATTTTTGTAATTTTTACGTCTTATAACATCCAAAAGTCATATGTGTTTGAATCGAGTAACGAATCATCATTTTTAAAATTTTTAGTTTCTGCAACTATTTTTGGATTGCTAGAGTACTTAATTTCTTTTTATATAGCAAATTATGTTAATTTTTACTATCTTGCTTTTCTAATATCTGGTGTGTTTGTTTTCTTTTTAAGGTACCTATTTAATAAGAACTATGTTTTCAAAAATAAAGATTGAAATGTGCTCCTATGAAATTTAAGTTGAATAAAAGTGGATATTTATCAATATTTTTTATCATTTTTTTATTGTTTCTTAAAACTGATTATCGACTTGTAACTGATATTTATTGTTGTGGGGATGATCATGATTATTTTATGCATGCATCAACTATCGCATTTGATTTTGATTTAGATTATTCAAACCAAATGGAAGGAATTGAAAATAAAAGGTATAACAATAATGGGAAAATTGCACCGAGAGGTTTTATTGGTACAGGGATACTGTCAGCTCCTTTCCTGTTTCTTGGGAACATAATAGATGCAATATTCGGAAATACCTCTAAAGTTCTTGTGACTAATTATAAAATTATCTTTTATTCCTTGTCTCCAATAGTTTATTTATATGCATCAATAATCTTAATGTTAAAATCAGTGAGAATACTTGGTAAAAATGTTTCATTTGTTGAAATTGCTCTTTTAATTTTAGGTAGTGGAGCAGCATATTTTGGATTTGAAAGATTTTCTATGACTCATGTATATGAAATTTTTACAATTTCTGGAGTAATTTTTTTATCTTTAAAAATATATACTTCAGATAAAGAAAATAAAATTCTATATTTTTTATTAAGCATTTTTTTACTTTTATCTCTTTTAACAAGATGGGTAAATTATTTTGTAGTTCTTATTCCAATAATTCTTTATAATATCTCACCAAAAAAAAATAAACTTGTCTATAAAAACTTATTATTTAATGTCTTTTCTATATTTTCAATTCTTTTATTTTTAATTTTATCCAAGGCAACTTATGGAGTATATACATTTAATCCACAAATTTTATATGGTGTTAACAAAGTTGATTCACTAATCTCAGAAATTAGTTTTTCATTTTTAATATCTAACATTCAAAATTTTTATAAATTATTTTTTTCTCAAGAATTTGGTCTTTTATTCTTCAATCCAATTGTTGCTATAGGTTTTATCATTTCTTTTTTTAAGCTAATTAGAAAAATAAATTTACAAAATGTACTAATAATTATTTCTTATCTTCAAGTTTTTGGTTTAATCTTACTCTGGGGTTCAACAGCTTCTTCATATGGATTTAGATATTCTTTATGTTTAGTTCCACTATCAATAATCTTATATAAAACAAGTGGAATAGAATCTTTGTTTCTTAAATATTCAACATATCTGCTATCAATATTTTCTTTTTTTTCAGTCTTATTTTTCGAATCAACTCCTGGAACCCAACTGTCATTAACAGAAGTTACAAATGTTTTTGGTAATAATGTAAGGTATTCTCAACCAAACTATTTGAGTGGTTATATTGAGTCTTTATTTTCACTTGATGCATATCTAAAAATTTTTGCAACAAGTTATCTAGGTTTCTTTATTTTTTATATATTTATAAATATGTTTTCGATAGATAGCCTAGTTGGATTTATGGAGAAACTTAATCTACCAACAACCAACCAAAATTTTCTTGATTTATTAGATCAAATTAATAATATTTCTACTGGAATGGTATTAATACTTCTTTTATTTACTATTTGGTTAGGCTTGAATTCATACAAATATTATTCAGTAAAAAGTAAAAATTAATTTATAAAATGTTTAACTATAAAAAAATAAATGAAAAATATAATCTGCAGGTTAGGGATATTGCCTATATTGGTGCAAACCGCGGTCAAGAATTAGTTGATTTAATGGAAGTTTATGAGCATTCAAATTTTTATTTATTTGAACCACAGAAGGATGTATTCAGTATCTTGGTTGAAACTTTCAAAAATAAAAATAATTTAAATTTTTACAATATTGGCCTCGGATCCGTAAAACAAAAAAAAAGATTATATAAAAACACAAACAATGCAAATATGAGTTCTTCAGTTTTAAAACCTAAAGAACATCTACGTTTTTATCCTAATGTTAATTTTGAAGGATTTGAAGAAATTGAGTTAGATAAATTTTCAAATTTAAAAATTACTAATGTCAATTATTTAAATATTGATGTGCAAGGATATGAATTAGAAGTTCTTAAAGGATTTGAAGAATATCTAGATGATGTCGATTATATATTTTGTGAAGTGAACAGAAAAGAGCTTTATGAAGACTGCGTTTTAGTGGGTGAGCTTGATAATTTTCTAGACAATTATCATTTTCAAAGAATAGAAACAATTTGGTATAGAAAAACGATTCCTTGGGGAGATGCATTTTATATTAAAAAAGATAAAGTCAGCAATTATTTAATTTATCGTTCTAAACTTCTCAATTTTCTTCAAAAAATGAAAGGTTATTTCTTTATTATTACTTTGTTTAGAAAGTTTAAAATCATTTAATAAGCTTTAACAAAATATCAACTTTTAATTCGTTATTTTATTAGAAACCATGCAATTTTTTTTGAAATTATATTAGTTATCTTTTCACTTAGGGTGAAAATAGATGATTTATAGATATTATTTTGAGACCCTTGTCTAAATATCGTAGGCTCATACCACCATAAAAAATCATTATTTTTATTTAAAATTTTATCAATATAATGACCAATAGGAAGATCATACCCGAAACTTTGCTTATCATGATATTCAAGAAATTTTTTTGAAATCATATAACTATCAGTACTTCTACCGGTAGTTTTTTTATTAAATCCTAAATTATCTCCATGTTGATGCAGACCAGATCCTAAAGTTATAAAATTGTAATTTTTATCAATACTGTTAAAACAAGTTTTTAATTCTGTGATAGTTTCTGTTTTACCAGCTTTTATCAAACGTTCTTCAAATAAAACATCGTCTTCTAATACAAGGCAGTATTGGTCATTATCTTGAGAAAACATTTCCCAGGCTTTGAAATGTTTCTTGATGTTTGAAATTTTTGGTGGTGAAAGTTTATTTACTTTTGCTAATTGTTTGACTTGTTTTGTTTCTCTATCAAAATCACGAATTAAAATAATTTCAGTAAATAGCCCGCTTTCACGAAGAATTGGTAAAAAATGTTTTTCGAGATATCTCAATCTATCTCTATTTTTTGAATAATGTGATATGTAACACTTCATTGATGCAAACTTTGAATTGGTTTAAATATTTCTAAAAATATAAATATGACCATTATTATGTAGATTATGCCTCATATAGTAATAAATTAAGTTTATTTATGATAAATTCATCAATAGATAATAAAAAAATAATTGTTTCTTTTATTTTTCTAATTTTTATAATTATCACTTTTCAAAATATTACAAATAATTTTTCGAATAATACATTTGAATCTGATAAATATGAGTCATGTGAAATAAAAACAATAGATGTTGTAAGGTTTTATGAAAAAACAAATATAGAATATTTTGCAAAATATGATTACATAAGTATTTTCCCCGAAATAAACAATATTTCTTGTTTAGGTAAAGTTATAAAGATTGAAAATTCATCCGCTGGTCTTGTCAAAATTTACACTTATATAAATGATCTTCTTAAAAATTTTATTATTGTTGTTCTTCCACTTTTCTTGATTATTATTTTAAAAATTATCGATACAGACAAAAAATTAAATATCTTATTTTTATCGTTATTGTTTTTTAACTTGAATATATGGACTTTTACTATCGAATTAAAAATAATAAATATAAAGTTAATATTTCTATATTTGTTTTGTTTGTATATTCTTTTTTACTTTGATAAATCAGATAAAAAACATCTAGAAAAAATATTAATATTCTCTTCAATTTTTTGTAGCATACTATATTCATCTGGTGACTTTACAAAGATATTACATGCAAATGAAAATGGATACATAGGAGAATTTTTTAAAGTTAACGACATAAATAGCTCATATATTGGAAATTTAAGCAATTCATTTGTTTGGAAATATTTAATACTATATTCTGAAAATATTTTTGGAGATTACTTTTCAGTTTATTTAAGAATAATTATTTTTATTTTTACAGTAATTCTTATATTCAAAATATTTCAGTTTTTTAAAGTTGGAGTTATAGCAAGCATTCTCATTATGCTTATTTATTCACCAAACAACGCGGTCGCTGGCAAAGATGTTATGTTGGGGTGGGTTGAACCAAGGACTGTTGCATACTTGTTTCTATTGTTGGGAGTTTATAATGCATATGTCAATAAATTAAACTTAAGTTTGCTATCATTTACAATTTCTTTTTTATTTCATTTTGGTGTTTCAATTGTAAATTTTCCAATTTACTTTTTTGTCTTAGTTAAAAATTTTGAATTTAAAAAAATTATTAAATTTGGTTTAATTTATTTTTTATCATTAATTCCTTTTATTTTTTCATTACTGCGTGAGCAAGGTGTATTGAATAGAACTAATACTGTTTATTATATTTCTGAAAGAAGCCCTCACCATCTTTATCCATTTTTAAGACAAAAAAATGAAATTTTACAATTTAGCAGTCAAGATTGGTCTTTTGGATTGTTGCTATTTTGCCTTATCTTTATTGCTGTACTTTTTGTAAAAAAATATGTTGCTGCTAACTCTTTTGAAGATCTTGCAGGCTTAACAATAGTGTCTGGAATTATTTGTGTCGTAAATCTTGTAGTCGTATATTTGTTTCCATTTTCTAGGTACGTTCTTCTTCACCCGTTTAGAACATTTTCTTTCTTTACTTTTTTTTCAACTATCTATTTAGTAGCTGCTTTTACAAGCTTATTTATAAGATATATAAACTTTAATAATTTTTCCTTAGTTCTAATCATGTGGTTCACATTTTTCTTCTCTTACTTTTTAGATGATTCTAAGTATTACTATTCAAATTTAAACCAGTATCAAGCATCTGAAACACGATACTTAATTAATCAAAAAATTCCCCCTGTATTAATAATCAATCCGTATGCATATACTGCCTTTTGGTCTGGATTTGAACCAGATTATCAAATTCCTACTTATCTAATTAGAAAATTTACACCAAACAATTTATCCAAAATGGATATATATCTAGAAAGGCTTGGAGAGCTTGTTGATTTTTATGATGGAGATTGCAAAAGTTTAGACCATTTATCAGATTTCATCTTTATTGATAACAAAGGTGAAAATGACTGTGGAGAGCTAATTTATACTGAAAATAATTTTTATACTTATAGGAGTTTCAATAAATGAAAAAACTTTTAGATATTTTTAGATTTA